>AUXO017226591.1_pt1 | contig 101025 bp, 167 predicted proteins | sample 768731 | NCBI WGS metagenome assembly AUXO01 (sample SAMN02715735, study PRJNA202380) | gut metagenome | biome: sheep rumen | host: Ovis aries | place: New Zealand: Palmerston North
TTACCTATTGACATAAATGATGCAAGTGTAATTCCAGGGTGCGACTTGTTGTTAATTGAAAAGATTAACTATGCATTAGTTGCATAAACTGTAAAAGACGATGATACAAATGATTGGGTAACGCCTTGAAGGTATCACAATGAGACTGCGACATGCATTATTTGTAAAGAATTTTGTGTGAAGCTCGCTAAAGTCGTGTTCATAGTAATGCGGTTGTCCATAAATTTGGTATGGTGAGTAATATAGTAAGACGAACTTATGACCGAAGGCTTTTATTGGTGAGGAAAAGTAAAAATCTTGGATATGAAATTCCTTATATAACGAAACATTTTGTGGCGGGTTATATTATGTCAATAAAAGTTATAATAAGCACCTAAACTAAAATATGTATGGATAGTCTTTTATGGAACAAGGAAAGGTATCAATCGAATAAGGTGTGGTCGAAGAAAATAAGCCACTTAATTGATGCTGAAAAGTAGAGATCGAACTGTAGATAGTTCTTGTAATGAGAAAAGTAGGAATGGTCTCAAGTCATGCATTAACTATAACTCGAGAATTGTTAATGTATGAGGGAACGCTGTATGAGCAGGAAACTCTCACGTACAGTGTGGGTCAGGGGAAAAGGCAGAGATAATTTCAAAGCTTTATCTATTGACATAATTATACAAAATAATCCATTAAGTTTGGATACGTTAGTAGAAGTAAAAAATTAAATTTACTTTTATTAAATAAAAGATTATAATTTATACGTGGGTAGCCTTAGAGTCATGATCCAAGGAGATAATGGTGCCTTCATCACCAAGCCACTTTATTTCTATGAAGGAGAAATATAATGTATAAATGTTTAATTTGTAATAGTAATTTTGATACTATTAAAAAATTAAGTAATCATTTAAGATTTAAAGAAAAAATTCAAGTAAAAAAATATTATGACGCATATTTAAAGAAACCTAATGAAGGAATATGTGTTTGTGGAAAACCTACAAAATTTTCATGCTTAGAAGAAGGATATAAACATCATTGTAGTTATAAATGTTCAAACTCAGATAAAGAGGTTCAAAAGAAACAACAAGAAACTACATTAAAACATTATGATGTATTACATCCAGCGCAAAGTTCTATTGTAATGGATAGAATGCATGAAACTTGCAATAAATTATATAATGCTTCTAATGGTCATGGAGAAAATCAAAAGGAAGCAATGAAACAGAAAAATTTAGAAAAATATGGTGTTGAATATTCTTGGCAACGTGAAGATGTTAAACAAAAAATTAATCAAACAAGATTAGAAAAATATGGAGATGAAACATTTACAAATAGGCAAAAATGTAAAGAAACTATGTTGTCTAAATATGGTGTTATAAATTGTAGTCAGTTAGATAATTGGAAAGAAAAAGTTGAAAATACGAAATTATCTAAGTATGGAGATAAACATTATAATAATGCTACAAAAATGTCTATTACTAAACAATATAAGTCAAATAAATATGAAATAGATAATAATTGTACATCTGTTCAACACCTAATTAAACAATATGGTGCAGGATTTAGATCATCACCTTTATATAAAAAAGTAATGTTTATATATAAAGATAAGGCTTATATTAATAATGAATATATTCCTGAGCTTTTGGCGTATAACAATTATACTGGAAATAGTAAATATGAAAAACAATTAGAAGATTTTATTAAATCATTTTATTTTGATACTGTTTTAAAGCAAAGTAGAAAAATAATTTCACCACAAGAATTAGATATTTATTTACCTGATCTTAAATTAGCAATAGAATTTAATGGTACATATTGGCATTCATATCCAAATAAATCTAAAAATTATCATTTGAATAAATCAATTGAATGTCGTAATAAAGGAATTCGTTTAATTCATATATATGAATTTGAGAATTTTGAAGAGCAGAAGAGATTATTAAAAGACTTGATTGAGGGAAGAGATAATTATCCTCTTGGAGATTTTAATAAAAATAATTTAATAGAAGATATTCCTAAGCCATGTATAATTTATAAAAAAGATTATACAATATATGGAGCCGGAAAGTTATATTAAATAGAAAGTCGTAAATAGATGGTAATGATTCATTAAAATTTGAATGGAAGAAGTGAAAAATGCAAGTAGCTATATTAGACAACAAAATTGTATATGCTGATGAAGCATTATATGAATATGGTAGAGATAAATCTTATATATGTCCATGTTGTGGAGAAAACGTTATTCTTAAGGCTGGAGATATAAAAATTCCATATTTTTCACATTTAGTAAATAGTGATTGTATTGATGATTATGATAATGAAATGAGTGAATGGCATAGATATTGTCAGTCATTATTTCCTAAAGAATATAGAGAAGTTATAATCACAAAAACTTATGCAGAATTATATCCAGAAGATCCAGATTATATAGGTAATATGACTACAGAAACACATATTGCAGATATTTGTTATAAAAATTATGTAATAGAATTTCAGCATAGTCCAATGGATCCAGATGAATTTGATACTAGAACAGACTTTTATACTAGAGCTGGATATAAACTAATTTGGATATTTGACTGGAATAATAAAGATTTAGAAGTTCTTGATGTAAAAGAAAATAAATATGGAGTGTCTTATAAATGGAAAGTAAAAAATGCGCCTCATACTTGTAAGTATTTTGTACCTCAAGATAATAAAGATACAGTAGCTTTATTTTTCTCTATAGATAATCCAGAATGTGATGATATTTATGCTGATTGTGATGGTATAACATTACATAGAATAACATGGGCTATTCCTAAAGATTATTATAAAGATAATTGTGATGCTGATTATAAATGTATTTTTACTCAAGTATATTTAGGACAAACTATAGAAGAATTAGCTGAAACTATATGTAAAAAATGAGGTTATAAATAAAAGGCTATTTAATAATAATGGAAATTGAAAAATGACTTACTCTTTATGGGTGAGTCATTTTTATTAAAATATAAAAGGAGAATAGAAAATATGTTTATTGTTGGGCACAAAAGTGATCAATTTATAACTGGAAATTTTAATTTTGATAAAATAAATTGGTATATATTTAGTAATATTGAAGAAATAAATAAATATGAAGAGTTAATTAAACTTAATATTCCTAAAGTACTTCAAATATTACAAGAGCAAGATCAAAATATAACTTTTGATTTTTCACAAGAAGCAGATTCTATAACGATTATAATTAAAGATAACAAAAGTTTACGTAAACTAAAAACTGTTAAAATTAATAAAGATGAAACTTTTATAGAAGAAACTATTAAAGTATTAAATAAAATAATTCAAGAAGTAGAAAAAATTAAAGAAGCTGTTAAAACAAAAAATTTAGTGTTTTTAGCAAAACAATTTATAGCATCGTCTAGTAGTTGGACTTCAAATCCATATTGTGACATTTTTAAAAATATATATAATATAGGCCCATTAGACTTTATTGCAAATAATATAACTTCAGATAAATTAATTGATATACTTAATATTCCTAATATAAATGTTAAATATTGTAGAGTATGTTCTAAAGATTTATATGCTTTTGTTCATAAAAATTTTAATAAAATAACTAATAAAAAAGCAATTCTTCAAATTTTTACATATAATAAAGAAACAATGGAAAAATTAACAAAAGAAGATTATGAATTTATTTTAAGTAGTAAGTATGCTAATGAAAAAATAAAATTATTAAAAAATATTGATATTCCATATGAAATATTAGTTAAATATAAAGATGATGAAAGTACAAGCGTTGCAAATTTAATTAAAGAACGTCTTGATATGGTTGATTTAACAAAATCAAATAAAGAATTAACTTTAATTAAAAATAAGAAAGTATTTACTATTCCAGTATATAAGTGCATACCTGATGATAATATTAATTTTGATAATTCTGGTTGGCATAAATATAAGCAAGATATAATATTAGATGATGGTAAATTAATTGAAGAAATTAGAAAATTTAATAGATCAACATCTTCTTATACATTGGACTATAGTAAAATAAAATCAAAATATACATCTTTATTAAATGATGCTAAAGATAAATGTATAATATTTAGATATGATGGTTGCACTTGGTTAGTACATTCAAAAGATTTTTATGATTTTTTATGGAGCGCAAATTCTTTATATATTTTAACTATGAATTTTAATAATTTAAAATTACAAAATTTAAAATGGTCTAAAAATTCAGACAAGACTGCAATTAAATTTAAAGATAAAGAAAGTGATAATATAGAAATAAAAATTAGTAAGATTGATAAAAATAATTATTGTGGTATTTTATCTTCAAAACAAGATGGTAATATTGAAAAAGTATTTATTGAAAATAATGAAGATGTACAAAGATTTTTAGAAAAAGTATTTACACATTGCAGAGAAAATAAACTTTTATCAAAAGGTGCTTTAGATGATCTAGAGACTATAATTGAAAATTTATAAGGAGAATAAATATGCGATGTCCAGATTGCGAAAATGAATTAATTATTAAAAATAGAAATAATATTTATGACACTGTAGATATTAAGCATAAATCTATAAATGCGTATTGTAAATGTACTAAATGTAATAAAGAATTTAAATTAACAGCTAAACTTGGTTATCCTGAATTATATCATTTAACTAAACCTATTGAAATGGAAATAATACCTAAAACTACGTTATTAAGAGACTTTTGTCCTATTTGTGAAGAAAATTGGAAAAAGAGTCCTGATTATGAAGATTTTATTATTGATAATGGTGATATGCATTTAGTTGATGAAGAGTTAGATTTAAGAGAAGCTCCATATCGTACTTGGACTCATGTAATGTATTTGAAATATTATTGTAAAAAATGTAATAATTCATTTAAGTTACCAGTAAAGGTAAAAGATGTAACATTTACAGAAATATAAAAAGGTGATAAAAATGAATGAATATTTAGAAAAGTTTGAAATAGCTGATGATGTAGTTAAAACAAATCTTGAGTATGTAAAACCAATAGTAGATAAAAAGTTAAATGAATTTATAAATAATAATCCAAAAGATTTATCTGTAGAGTTTGAACTTATGTGTTATGTTGATAATATAAATGATAAATATCAAAATTTTGTTTATAATCTTAAAATTTATTCAAAAGAGGATAAAAAAGAAATTCTTAATGAATTAAAAATTGAAAGTTATATATTAAAAATGGATTATTCAAATCAACGAGAATTTTTCTGGATAATGTATATGTATAATATTGTCCCAACTTTAATGGATGCAAATTTTATATTTGATAAATATAAATTAATATGTTTAGAAGAACATGATAATAATTTATATAGTCATGCATTTACTTATGGTTGTATATAATAAGGAGATAATATATGGATTTTGATAAACTAAAGAAAAGTGTAAATGATGCGAATGAAATTAAAGATATTATAGCAAAGAAAAAAGCAGAAGAAAAACAAAGAAAAATAGATGAATATAAGGCAAAAATAAAGATTTTTGAAATAATTGAGAAAGAGCAAAGAGAATTTATAGATTTGATCAATAATATTAGTGATGAGAAGTTGCAAACATTTTTTGAAGATTATTTTAATAATATAGAACGTGAATATCAAGAATGCTATAATATTGTATTAAAATTTTTCTTAAATACGCCAGAACTTAAAATTTGTTTTAAGCAAGAAGAAGATTTGAAAAAGGCTCGTGAAGTATATGATGAATATTTTGCAAATGAAGATGAATTTAAAGATTTTGAAGAATATCTTAAAGCATATAAAGATAATGATTCTGTTTTTAAAATGCTTTTTTATAATATATCTATGAAAGGATATTATGCTTTACAATGTTGGAGAATTTGGGCAAATTTAAATATTCCAGATTTTTATTATGAAGAAACATTACAATTTTGCACTGATCATATGACAGGTATTGATGATGACGCAGATAGAAATAAATATTTATCAATTAAAAAAATAATTAGTACGTTATTATATAAATACTTAAGAACAAACCTACTTGATTCAGATGAATTTAATTGGTGGAGAGATTTTGAAGCAGAAATTTTTGGATTTATTAATTCACGAGAATTTAATCTTGAAGTTAAAAATGCAATTGTTAATAGATTAGAAAAATTTGATCTAGAAGTAATAGATTCACAATTAACTGATGATGATGGAAATATTGAAATAGAAATTACTATTAGAAATCCATTACATTAAAGGAGATTCAATATGAATGAATATGCCGAATTAATGAAAAATATGCTATCTGTAATATTATCTAGATTAGAACCAAATTTTAATTTTGAATGTGAATATAAAGATTATAATGAATTTTTAAATTCTCCTTTTTTAGATGATAAAGAATTTGATATATTATATGTAAATCGTAAAATTGATAATATTAAAATATTAAGTGTTATAAAACTTGAAAATGGAGAATATTTACTTAATAGTTATGATGATGCTGGTGAAACTATTATTTATAGTGATAAAATTACATCTCCAAACGGATTTATGGAATATTCAAATCATCTGAGAGAAGCGCTAAAATTATAATTTTTACAAAAAGTATTTTACAATGTAAAATTATATATATATAATTAAATCGATAAAGATAAAGTTATTAACGAAAGGCTATTTATCTTTAATAGTAGAATGCGGGTATCGGGCTACTATTGTTGCTTATTTAAAGCGTGGTGTGTGTAGAAAAATGCTTAGTCTTATGACTAGGCATTTTTAATTATTATAGTTTTACAAATTTAACAATATAAATTATAATTTAAAAGGAGTAATGTATATGACTGGATATGCAGTAGATTTTACATTTACATATGAAGATAATAATACAACTGCTTGCGCAATTGCTTTTGAAAAGCAAGAAGTTGCAAAGAAATTTTATGATTATTTAACTGATTTAGATGATTTGTCTGAAGAAGATTGTGCAATTCAGATTGCAGAAGCATTTGAATATTGTATGCAATATTCAAATAAATATTTTACAAATATTGAGGACCTTTATTTTTATAAGAATAAAGATAAATATTTTAAATATGATGACGATGAATATAAAATTGTAAATGATTATGAAATTCAAATTAATGGTTATATGATAGAAGATGAGGATGATTAATGAATATTTATTATGATTTGAAAGATATTAAAGAAGATAAGTTAGATGATGGCCAAGTGTATATTTATGTACTTGAAAATTATCCACAAGGTTGCATAAAGATTGGTCAAACAACTAATCCAAAACAAAGAATGGCATCTTTATCAGGAAGTAATGGAGGTGGAAATAAAATTGCAAGAGTTGCATTTAGTCCACCAACGTATGTACATTTTTTGGAAAAAATATGTCATACACATTTTAATAAATTTAGAGTTAAAAATACTGAATATTTTGAAAATGTAACATTTGAAGAAGTTTTATGGTTTTTAGTTTCTCTATTTGACGAAAAATCTTATAATGATGCTAATGAAATGCAAAAGAGAAAATATCAAAAACAATTATAAAGAGCTATTTAATAATAATAGTAAGTACTACAATTGGATGCGAAAAATACCTTAGTCTATTGACTAGGGTATTTTTATTATAAGAAAGGGAAAAGTATGGATATACAGACAAATTATGGTATATGTAGAAATGTAGATATAGATCATATGAGAGAATATCTTAGTGGAATTCAAGATAATACAGCTTGTTTTATCTTTACAGATGCAATACTTCAAGTTGATGAAGATGAATATCTTATTTTTGGTTTTGAAGTTTGGAGAAATAAAGATGATGAATTTCATTTCTTTGTAGAAGAAGGTTTTCATGGTGGAGAAGCTCAAACTTATAATGCTGGAATTAGTAAGGCTGCACAAGAATATATTAAAAAATTATACTATACTTATATACAAAATAAATCAACTTATAAATATGAAGAAGATCCAATAGGTGGATATACTATTTATAATGAACTTGATGAAATTATTATGTGGACTGATTCTAAAGAAGATGCAGAATATTATGTAAAGACTTATTCTGCAAAACCACCAAAAAAGCATATTTCGCCTTATCAGCAATTTGATAATTATACAAAAAATTTAAAAGGTAAATGTTATATAAATGGAAAAATTGCAACTCCATTTGAAACTCCATTAACAAGATTTGCTAAATCTTTTGAAACTAAAATGGGATATAAAATAGAAATAGATGCTCAATATTTAGGTGGAGAATGGATTTATATTGTAGATTCAGTAGAATAAAGGAAAATAAAAATTATAAATACTGAAGTTGATGGAAAGTATTGTAAATTATGTAAAAAGACAATGGAACAACAGATTTAATATTTTGTAGTGATAATATAAATGCATTTTTAAAAGAATATGGAGGAAAATAAATGACACAACAAGAAGCTATAAAGCAATTTAGAAGTATATATCCAGAAACATTTATTAAAATAGCAGAAGTAGAAGATTTTGATGATACATTTATTATTGGAGCATATTTTCCAGATGGAAAATTTTGGTTTATTGTAAGAAGTTGTATGGTTTCGCCTTCTTATGATACTTATGAAGATGCTAAAAGAAATATTATTTGAATAAAAAATAAAGGAGGACTAGAATATGTATACAGCTGGTCATCCGATTCTTATGGTATGTGATTCAAAGAAAAATACTGATATTACAGAATTAGAAATGGAAATAGCATTAAATGATTTAGAAGAATTACTTTTAAAATTTATTTCTAATACTACAAATTTTGATCCATTCCATGCTGAAATAATGTATACAAATTTAAGTGATAGATTAAAAGGAGATCAATTAATAATCTCTTGGAAAGTATGTTATGTTACTGATTTAAACAGATATAATAAATTTAATTATATAAAAGAATTAGACACAAAAGATTTTTTATATGAATTTAAAATATATAAAGGTTACAATATTTTAGATAGAATATTAGAATTAGATTCTTTTGTATTACATGCAGGAGATTATAAAGAATTAGAATTTATTTTAGGTTTTGGAGAAGATTTTTAAGGAGATATTATATGTACGAAGCATTCTTTATAAAAGAACCTCTTACTAGTACATTAGAAAGAGATATTGAATATAAACATATTACAGTTGCTTATAAACCTGAAAAAGATCATTCAGAATTTTATGGAATGATAGGTAAATTTAATGTAATTGGTTATGGTAATGATGGTAAAAATGAAGGTCTTTTAGTAGAATTAGTTTCAGTTGAAATACCTGATATAAATGATATATTTTGTGACGTACATGAAATGTATTTATTAGCAAAATCAATTCCAGTACCACATATTACATTATCAGTTTCAAAGGATGGAAAACCAGTAGATACAGGTAAACTTAACTTTGATCAACCTATTCCAGATGAATTTAAAGATCAGATTATTATAGGAACATTTGGAGGGTTTATAAATAAGCCTTATTTTAAATAAAGGAGGACATTTTATATGGTATACAGTTTTGAAGATTTTAAGAAGTTATTGGTAAAACATAATTATGTTACTTATGAGGATGATGAAAGATTAGAATATGAAATTAATGTAAATAATTTAATAATTATTAATGGATCATTCTGGTATGATGAACCTTGTTTTGAAATTTATGTTGAACCAACTGAATTTGGAGTTGACCATATAAATGAAGCAGATTTAGATTGGTTTGTAGGTTTAACAGATTTTAAATCATTTACAAACTTTAAAAAATTTGTAAAATATATAATTAGCATTTATGAAGGATTATTATCAAAGAAAGTAATCTTTAATAGAGGTTTTTATTATAAATTAATTAAATATAGAAATAAAATGAATAGAAAAAAGGAGAATAATGAAACATTATGATGTACACAGACAAAGAAAATCAAGTAACAGACGCAATTATTTTTAATTTACAAATTTCAGTATCAGATGCTAAAAGACTTTTAGACCCAGAATATTTAACAGCACCTGAGGGTGAAAGAGAAGATTTTGGTCCATTTGCAGTTGGTATTTTTAGTAATAATCTTTCTATGATTGGTTATTCTTATGAGTTTATAAAAACTGATTGGTGGAAAGAGATTAAAAATAATTTAGAAGTAGATATTGATGCTTCTACTGATATTTGGACTGTAACTTATATTGATTTTTGAGATAAATATAAAATAGAGGTATAATATGTATGGATTATGAAAAATTTTTTAAAGATTATCAATTTGATATGCAAATAACACCAAAATTTTTTAAAAAAGATAAAATTTCAAATAGTTTTATATATTTATCAGAAACTGATACTACAGTTACAGTAAAAAGTGTATATGTAGTAGAATGTACAATATATAAAAATAATTTAGATAATATTATTTCAGAATATCCTGAAACAAAAGAAATATTTAATGAATATGATTTTGAAACAAAAAGAGATGGAAAAGTATATCCTTATCTTCTTTTTGTTGGAGGTCAAGATATATTTCTTACATTTTATAAAAATACATTAGACAAATTAATTCAAGATCCAAAAGATTTTGAATTAGATACTTCTATTTTAGAAAAAGTAAATTTTGAATATTATGATGGATATGCATTATTTAATGGAAAGAAAATAAGAGCTAAAAAGAAATATAAAGCATTTGAAAAAGCATTTAATCTTCCAATAAATGATTATAATGAGATTTATGATACTTTAGTTAAAGTAGAAAGGAAATAACTACTATGAAATGCTGTATATGTAGAAAAGAAATAGAAGGATATGGAAATAATCCGTATCCTCTTTGTAATAAAGATGATTATGAATCAAGATGTTGTGATACTTGTAATAGTTATGTAACATTAGCAAGATTATATGAAATGAAGGGTGAAGTAAAAGAAAAGTTAAACACAGATGATCTTGTTATTGTATTTTGGGCAAAAGAGTCTAATATGCCTATAGATACACTTAAAGAAAATGATAAATATTTAGCAGGCTATGTTTTAGAAGAAGTTAAAAAAGGACAGTATAAAGGTACTTGGGGAGACTTTATACTTAATGTTTCTACTGATAGTTATATTGTGATAAATAAAAAATAACAATGTTAAAATTCAAAAATAATTAAGGAGAATCATATATGAACACAGTAATTGCAGTTCAAGTTGGAGATAAAATTAAAGTTAGAACTTTAAATAATAATTGTGATGATATGGTACTTTTAGTTACAGTTGCTAATTTAACTGGAATTGTAAATGTTAAAATTCCAGGATTAACTGATGTTAATGAGATGCCTCATGACGAGTTAATTCCTTTACTTGGACCTGATGGAGTACAAGTTATTGGTACAATGGTTATTAGTAATGGCACTATTGAAATTAATCAAGGTGAGTTAATATAAAAATAAATAGGAGACTAATATGAATATTATTAATGCAACTGATGCTGATCTCAAATATTTTGAAGAGCATTCATCTTTAACTTTTACTGGTTGTGTAGCTTCAGATGAAAATATAGAATTTTTACTTAAATGGTTTGAAGATCATAATTGTAAAATGACATCAGAGGATATATATGTTATTACTGGTAAACAAATGAATACAAAATATCATTTAAAAGGTGATAATCGTTATGCAAACGATCTTCATTTTTTAGTAATTAAGCTCGAAGATTTATCAAATGTTGGTGCAATTGTTATGCCTAGATTTGAACTCGGTGGTCGTTGGTTTGACGATATAGTTGAAAATAATAGACATCATAATAAATAAGGATTAAATTATGCATTCAGAAAAATATAAACAACAAGCAACAGTAAAATTTGAATATCTAATAAATGATTTTGATAAAATGATTGAATTTATTGAATCAGAAAGATTTGATCATATTTTTAATAATAAATTAAAAGAATTGTCAAAGTCTGGTAAATATTGGATTCGTATTAAATTTGCATTTGAATATCGTAATAATGGATATAGATTAGCTATATATTCAGATAAAGATGTAATTTTTTTTCACAAAATCTAGACAAAATGTTTATATGTCCGATGTAATTAGTCAAAATTATTCAAGACTTAATACTTGTTATGATGAAGTTATTTCAACAATTAACAATAAATTGCGACATAGACAAGATTTCCATTCAGAAATGCAATGAAATTATGCAATAAATGAAAAAGTTGAAAATATTGGAGAAGCTAATTCTACTGGTTGGAAAATAATACCTATAGAAGACTAATTAGAAAAATAAAATAAATTTAATATAAAAACTTAAAGGAGATTTAATATGACTGCACAAGAATTAGTTAAAAAATATTGTAATGGAACAAATGATATAGAATTATTTAGAGTTTTAGCAAATGCGGCTGGAATTTTTGATGTTTATGAAGATTATTCTATAGAAGAAGACTTAGATGATTTTAATTTAGCTGAATTAATTGATGAATTTGTAAAAGTTGCAGATTATAAATCTATTAGTGAAAATGATGATGAAGATGTTTTAGATAATATTGATAGTATTCAAAATGATAATTATTATAATAATAGAATTCTTACTGGAGTTTTCTGGTTAGATAATATGGATTGTGATTTTGGTGAAGGAGCTGCAAAATTAATTAAGCCTTTACTTGAAATTAGAAAGTATATTTCTTATGAAGATTGTTACTTTTTAGATGAAGAAACTTTAGCTAGTTTTAAATTAAGAGAAAAATATGCAAGTGAATTTTCTGAAGGTTTAGATATTTATGACTTTCTTGAATATTTAAAAGACAATGGATTAGATGTTTATAATGATGATATAGATATTTGTTATGAAGAAAAGACAGTTTATGTATTTATTGACAATATAACTACCGCAGATAAAGCAGAAGAAATATTAAAGAAAATTAAAGCTAAAATAGATGAATATAAAAAATAATTCATAGGAGAATAAAAATGTATAATATAGAATATTATATTAATGAATTTAAACATTCATTAAAAAGAAATGAAAGTAGACTTTTAGACTATATTACAAATAAATCTCAAGAATTTAAAGATAATATAATTAGTACCTTTGATTTTATTTTAATGATTGAATCTAATAAACAAAATGGTGCAATTGTACTTTCAAACAATTTTATTCTTTTAGCTGATATTCATTTATATAATAAGTCCGACTATACTATTTTATTCGAAAAATGTAATTATATATTTTATGAATGGCTTAAATATACTTATAAAGATGTAAAAATTAAAGATATAGTAAATGGATATAGATATGGTATACGTCTTTTTAATAATGATATTTTAACTAAAGAATTTGAAAATAACGGTTTTGTTTATAAACAAGAAATTAAAAAAGAAGAATTAAATGATTTACCTTTAAATATATCTTATTATGGAAATTATTTAAATCATTTTTCAGCTATAACACATATAGAAAATGGTTTTGTTCTTTTAAGTATAATTAATGGAAAATTTGAGATTATTAAAGTTAAAGATAATAAACAAGAAAATTTTAAATTTGAAATAAGTAAATATAAAGATGTTATTAAAAAATATCTATTATATTTAGAAGAAAATAAAATAAATAACTTAAAGGAGATATAATTTATGTCTGCTTATACTGAATTAGAAAATTTATTGATACAATATGATGAAACATATAAAAAACTTGTAGCGTCTAGTAGAAATGAAAAAAGTGAATATGATCATACTAATACTGAATTTCTTTGGGGAGATATACATTCACTTCAAAACGAAGTTTCAAGCTTATTGTTAGCTAATAGACGTACAGGTTTAAGTATGCTTAGACAATTTTTAAAAGAGCATTGTCCTAATACATATGAAGAAATAAAAGATTTAAGTGATAAACAATTTACTAAAGCAATGCCAAAATTAAAAACTAAAACAAAAGATAATTTTTATTTTATAAATTATAATTAAGAAAATTTAAAATAAAGATATATTTGAACATGTAATTGACATTTTAGAATAATGAGGTTTAGTATGTTAGAAAAAGGAAAAAAATATTTATTGAAAGAATTTTTTAATGAATGCGAAGTAGGTAAAACATATAATATTATATTTAATAAAAAATATACATACACAATACATAAAATTCCAATATTAAAATCTAATGAAATATATATGCATCCTGCAATATATCATTATGGTATGTATAAAAGTTATTTTTATAAAGCCACTGAATTTATTCCAGCATTTTCTAGATTTTTAGGAGAATACGCAACTGAAATAATAGGTACACCAAAAGATTGGTATGGTATAACAAAATATTATGAATTAGGCGAAATAGGTGATGCAGATGGTGACTTTTACTTAAAAATTCCACAAAACATTGTAAAGTTACTTATGCAAAAATATGATATAAAAGATATAAAAGATTTTGAAAATTTAATTAAACAACAATTACCTAATATTGATCACGCTTTTGATTGTATTAATTATTTATGTATTATATATAAAGTAGATCAGTGTTTTCATAGAGATGGAATTGTATGTGATTTATTTGTAGACAGATGTGGTAGAGAATTTAATCTTAATATTATAGAAAAAAATGAAATTTGTAAAATTAAAGTAGATAATAAAGGATATGCATGTGCAAGTGTATCTGATTTTAAAGATTTAGATTTTTCAGCAACAATTACAATAATTGATATTTTAGATTAAGGAGGTTAATATGAATATACAAGACCTTCAAGTAAAAGTTCAAGCAGCTGAAGAAAAAGTAGCTAAAATAGAAAAAACTATTGAAAAACATAAAGCTAGACGAGAAAAGAAAATATTAGAAGTTAATAAAATATTAGAACAAAATGGTATTTCTATTAAATTTGAAGATATTCAAGATGAAGATAATGTAGCACATAAATATTATGGAACTGCATTTCATAATGAATATTATTGGGCTGTATGTGATGTACATAACGCAGAATCAGATATTAGAGGATCTGAATATAAATTAAAAGATGCTAAAGAAATTCTTAAAAATTGGAAAGAAAAATTAGGTAGAGAAGAGGCTAAAATTCAATATATTCAAGATACAGTTCCTCAAGTAATTAAAGATTTCTTAAATGAATGGAAAAGAAAATGTATTGATTATTATCAAAAGAAAGCAGATTCTTATCCTGAAGCTTATAAACAATACCAAGCTGATTTACATAGAGCTTATTATGATGCATTAAAAGAAATTGTTGAAAGATTAGTGTCTGAAAATAAAGAAGAATTTATTAAGCAATATTGTTGGGGCAAAGAACAAAGATTTAATGAAATAATGGAAATGCTTGAACAATATAGTCCAGAAGGTCCTCAAGCTTATTGTCAATCTTATTATAAGAGCTATTCTGAAATTTTTTATTTTGATTACAGAAGTAAAAATGATCCTCGTAATAGTAGAAGATATGAAGACATAAAAGAAGCTTTTAATATGAAATTTGGAGATATGTTTTTCCAAGCATTTAAAGATCATAAATTTGATAAAGATTGGTTAGATAAACAGATTGAACAAGAAAAGAATAATAAATTAATTGAACTTATGAATAGAGTAACTAAGATTACTGGTACAATAACTGACGCTAAAGGTCTTTCTGTAGAGAGTACAGGTGATTTGAATGGTGTTATTATTGGTGAAAGAGGTAAAGCAAAAGTTCAGACAATTGGTGCTGGTGGATATAATGAACATATTATACTTGACTCAGGACGAAGAGGGCAATGCTACCATTTTCGCGTATTGATTAATGAAATTAAGGAAAAAAATTAAATATAAGGATCTAAATAAAGGAGAAGAATAATATATGCGATCTGCTGATATATCAAATAAAAAATATATTAAAGAATTTATTGATATAGATAAATTACGAAGATATAATTTAACTGCTATTAAAGCGTATGATATTGAATTTCGTAATTTTGAATATGCATCTGTTACAACTTATTGTAGTTTAAGTGCAAAAGCTTTAAAAGAAGGTAAAATTTCTAAGATTTATAGTGACTATAAAGGTATAATTTTATATGAAGAATGCAGTAGTACTTATATATATAAAAAGAAAAATTCAAATAATTTAGTTAAATTAGCTGATACATATTTATATGTATATTATGATAGACTAGCTAAAAGTGTATCTAAAGTACCAATAGATATGTTTGAATTAGACAGAGCAATTAAACAAATATATGAAAGAAAACAAGCTTTTAGAAATGATTATTATAATCAGTATAAAAAACGTAAGAACAAAATTTTGGAAATTGACATATCAAAAATAAAATTAGATGTATATACTATTAAATTTTTCCAAACATTATTAACTGCATTTAAACGCTTAGATGATGCAGTACTTTATATGTGTACTAATTTTGAAATTGATGATGATATAATACAAAAAGATGATGCAATTGAAATTCTTACAAATAAATTTGATGAATGTTTAGCGCTTTTATATAATTTTAAACATATTACAAATGAAAATAGAGAAGCAGTTGCACATTATGTAGAAGATTTAAATTTATATTCTAAGATGAATACAATATTTAAAGAGGAAGATATTATACCAATTGCAGCAGCAGCTGGAAAGAAAACAGCTAAATATGTATTTAAAAAGGCAAAATTATCTCCTAAGCAAAAACAAGAACTTATGTGCTATACTGAAACTATTAAATTATATGCTACGCCTAAGAAAGACCAAGATATTAATGATATACAAATGAGTTTATTAGCATTACAAGAAGAATATAATAATGATTCTGATGGTTGTATTTTACTTGATATTAAAATTGAGGGAGATAAACTCGCATATTATTTCTATACTTATGAAGATGGTACTAAAATTGACGGACAACGTTTATCTTGGTTAACTAATTTGTATAATCAAAAGAATAAAGGTAAGAAGCCAGAATTATTATTAGAATATCAAGAGGTATAATATGACAAAAGAAAATGTTATTGGTTTAGCAAAAAATTTTAATCAAAAACTACGTGATACATGTTGTGAACGTCTAGATGAATTTAAACAAATATATAATAAAGAAGCATACTGGATTGAATGTGGTAATCCTTGGTCTGAAGAATCACAAAAAGAATATATTGAGCATGGTTATCTTGCAACAGATTTTGTTGTAGACGGAAATTATGATCATATGAGTTCTGAAAAACAGTTGCAGCTTGATATAGCAGTTACTAAATCATATATTGATTCTGCTGTTGAACAAGAAGGCGTTAGGCCAAGAGTTATTTGTGCAATTCTTCATGACTATTTTGGAGAGTTTTTAGATAAAATTTAAAAAGGAAATTATTTAAGTTAAAATAACATATATATCTAAAAAATATGAAGAAGCTAAATAATAGGAGTATTATTATGACAGAAAAAGATATAATTAGTAAAATTAATGCAACTGAAAATAAAGAAGAATTAAATGCTGTAGTAAATAAATTAACTTTAATGGATAATAATGAATATCGAGAATATATTACAGATATTTTAAAATCAAAATTGTTTTTTTTAGATGAAAAAATAAATTTTTTTGAATATGTACAGTTATCAGAAATAAAATGTTTATATTTTAAAGTTGTAGATTATCCTTTAAATTTAGGATTTACATTAAATAACGAAATTAATAATGCAGGCCTAGAAATATGTAATAAATTTGTAGTAAAAATTGATGTTATGAATGATGAAAATACAGTTATTTTAACTGGACATTTATATTTTAAATATATAAAATCTAAACTATATTCTGGAGATTTTTATATTGATGACGATGACTTTCATTTAACAGATACACTTATGCCTGGATTATCTAAAGATGATTATTATTTAATTTTAGAACATATGATTAAATATATTAGCGAAATATTTCATATATATAATGATCATTGTAAATCTACTTTATGAGGCATATTATGAAAAAAGATGATTTACTTAAACAGCTCAAAAAGGCTTATAGTAGTACTTCAACTGATTATAATAAATTATTAAATCAATTAAATTTAATGAATGATTCAGAATATAGTGAACTTATAACAGATATTTTATATTCTAATCACTTTGCGTATCTACCAAAGTTTAAATATATTATAGGTTATGATAATCAAAATGTATTAAGTTTTATATTTAATGGTATGCCTATAAATTTAGGATTTTATCAAGATTATCATGGAATTAGAACAAATTTTTTAATTAAACTTTTATGTTTTAGTGATGATGACTATTTTTGTTTTAAAGACAATGAAAATTATTTAGTTGCAGCTGTTATAGAATTTAAGTATTATTTTATTCCAAATAGATTATATCTTATTAATGCAGATTTTATTAATAGTAAAAATATTTCTAATGAATTATATGAAAAAATTAGTATAAATACAATAAATCATATTATGAAAGATAGTAAAATATTATTAAGAGATAAAAAATTTAGAGGTTTAGTATGAAAATTGAAGAATTAATGGATAAATATAATAAAGCGTGTAAAAACAATAGATGTGATTCTTTATTAAATAAATTAATATTATTAGATGAAGCTGAATATAACGAACTTATATATGAAATTTTTAATAATAGAATGTTTAATTATAATTTTGAATTACAAATTTTTATATCACCAGACTTGATAATATTTTTAAAATTTGAAGGATCGCCTAAAAATTTTGGATTTAATATAGAAGGTCAAGAATTATGCGCTACATTTTCTACAAAAGTAAAATGTCATGACCTAGAAAATGAATATATAATTACTGGTTATATAGATTTTATATATAATTTTAATTCTGACACTTTATGCTTTACTTTTGATGATCTTCAGTCAGATTCAGAAAATAAAGAAATATTAAATAATATTTTAAAAGCAATATTTAAAAATTTAGCTTATAAGCTTGATATAACTAACGATTATTTTTTATATACAAATTTTTAAGGAGAAATATATGGAGTTACAAACATTACTTTCAAAATTTGATAATAATACAAGAATACAGATTGAGAATATAAATGGAGTTTTATATCATGGTTTTCTTTTAAATACACCTGATAAATTTAGAAATTCAAATCTTGATGTAACTTGGTGTGAAATTAGAGATGGTAAACTTATTATTTTTGTAGAATATTAAAAAGGAGATTAATATGTCTTGGAGTGAAATTGATAAAAATGATGGTTATGATAACAATTCAGAATCCTGTATAATAAAAGATGCTACTATACAAGTAACATTTGAAGGCGATTGGACAGAAGATGATATTATAAATTTTATTGAAGAAGATTGTAATCTTACAAGAGCTGATTATCTTAAAATTAAAAATTTAGATGATGAAACACTTGCTAAATTATTTAAATATGAGCATAATTTTCTTTTTTCAATAAATGATGAAGATGACAATTTATATAAATTATTTGATAAATTTAAAGATATAGAAGATGAAATAAATGCTGCGATTGATACATTGAGTTCTATTGAATATATAACAGAAGATTCATTTGCTGTTAATTTAGAAAAATTTTTTAGAGATATGTATAATACAGACTATTTTGATATAAATAGTGCAACAGTTGTAGATATAGATCATAAAAATCATAAATATGTTATTGATTTTAATATAGATTATAAAACTGAAATTTATCCAGATGGTTATATAGATGAAATAACTTATGATTTACCTGATCTTAAAACAACTGCATTAAATGGAATTAATAAAATTTTACAAAATACAATTTATAAATTTTTGGCAGCAACAAATATAAAATATCATAAAGGAACGGTGAGAATATGACATTTAGTTTAGATAAATTAAAAACAGTAAAGCAGGCAAGTGGTCAATTTATTGATCTTAAATATGAAGTAGAAGAACTTATAAATGGACCAGAATTTGAGCGTAAATTGCAAAAATTATGTGAAGATGCTTTAAGATCTGGTGATAATAGAGTTGAAGTTATTTTGTCTTTTGGAAAAGAAAATAGAGGTAATGTTAGAATTACACTTACTTCAAGTAATTGTATGATCTTAGATTATGTAATTTCAAATGGAGTAAATCAAGATAATATTTCTAATATTGATGATGCTTGGGAAAGTTTAAAACATAAAATTTCAAATTTAGGATTAGATATATTTCCAAAGCCTAATTTATATATGTATAAAGATGGAGTTTTTAGTTTTAAAGATACTATTGAGCATCAAACATATGATAATAAAATCATAATTAACTTGAGAAATATTTAAGGAGCAAATAAAAATGGAATTATTCGCAAAAGAAATAGAATCAATTTTGTATTGTGATTATAAAGAATTATTTGATAAATTATTTGAATCTAACAGTTTTAGTAATACAGAAGAATGGGAAATGGATGAATTAGATAATATTGAAAAAGATGATCCAGAAGGCTTTATTCCTATGTATAAAAAATTTGGTTGTATTATTAAAGAAAATGGTTATATAATATTACCAGCTAATTCAAAATTTTCTATAATTAGAAAACGCAGTAATGGAGATCCTGCAAATTTTTATATAAAAAATAATGGCGAAGAAATAGAATATATCATGTGGAATGATAAAGAGATTATAAATGTAACTCTTACAAAATTTGGAGAAAAATTATTAAAATATGCAAATAATAATTTTTATGATATTATAGATGCATATGAATCTTTACAGAAAATAGATAAAATATTTGGTACTAATTTAGCTGATAGTTAATATTATAAAAATAAATTTACTTTTAAAATGATAAATATAAAGGAGTTTTAGATGATTAGTATAAGAATAAAACAATGGGAAACTAACAGTTCCTCAGTACATGTATTTTGTATTTCTAATGGAGGCACAAGAGAAATTCCATCTGAAATAAGATTCAGTGAACTAGTAGCAAATAGATGGGAATACAATGATGGAGATTGTGTAAAAAATAAGATACAAATATGTTATGACATTGCAGATGAGCAAAATAAAGCTGAGGCTTTTTTAACATTTCTTAATAAAAATGGTGTAAATATTATCTTTGATTTAGAAGATGAAGATACAAAAGGCCTTGGAGTATTTAGTTCTGATAGAGAAATGGCTGATTTTATATTTAATTCAGAATCAAAATCTTTTGATACAGATAATAATTATACAGAGCATATAATTGAGGATCTTGAAAAAGAAGGTTGGACAAATATTAAACAATATCATTATTAAGGAGAATAACAGTGTTACAAATTAGACAATCATTTTTTGAAACAAATAGTTCTAGTGTTCACGCTTTAATTATTAGTAAAACAGAAGGATGTAAATTACCTTCTACAGTTAATTTAAGTGAAGATTCAGCTCATGGTGATATTATAAGAGCTTGGGTAAGATCTTTAAACAATGAAAAAGCTGAAAAATTAATCAATTGGTTATATAGTCATGGAGTAGATGAGATTATTTATAATGGAAGTAATGAAAATATTATTTCTTGTATAAAATCTTGCAAGTCACATCCTAAAGATGTGAATGCTGAAGACATTGCATATAGATTCAATGATATTGCATTGACTAACTTTATCTGCGGTAATATATATGAAAAATATGATGGTCATGATGATTATTTATATTGTCAATTAGATACTGATGAATTTGGTTGGTATATAACTTGGAGTGAACATTAAAAGGTGTTAATATGACAAAAATAAATTTACCTGAAGATTTTGTTAGATTTAAAGAAATTGATGAACAAATTAACGATACAAAAATAACTGGATTTAGATATAAAGATTTTGTTACAATTGCAATATATCAAAATGTAAATCATGTAACTTTAAAGTTTAAATTATTTAATACAGATTTATATAATAAAATGGAATATGATGATCAACGAACTTATTCAAGATTTATTAGAATAAATAATGATACTTGTAATGTTAATAAAGCTCAAGTTGCAAAAATTGTTGAAATGTGCGAATATTTATATGATAAATATAAAGGAGAATAATACATGACTGCTGAACAAAAAGAAAATTTAGAATTCTTTTTTAAATATACTTTTCCAATAAAAATAGAAACTTTTTATACTTATACTTATAAAAAAGGTATTCAAATAGAGCTTAAAAATATAAAAATGTTATCAGATTCTTGTTTTTGTGAATATGCTGCAAATAATAAATCATTTTTTGTTTCATTTTATAAACATTATAGTGATTGTTTATTTGATATATCTAAAACAGAAAATTCTACTGCAAAACATTTACATATTCAAGACATAGGAATAAATGAGCTTTTAGATAATCCTATTTTATTAGATAATTTTTTAGATACAACTTTAGATAGTGAATTTGGTAAATGGTTTAATGCAAGTATTTTACAAGAAGAAATAGCTGACATAAAATTAAAACATTTTACTCCTGATAATGTATTTAGATTATATAAACAACCAGGTTCTAGTAGTGTAAGATCTTTAGGAATAATATATAAAAATTATGAATTTCAATTAGATTTTACAAACGATAAATTTAAAATTTTATATTTTGAAAGTCAAGACGATATAAAAGATATTTTACAGTCACAAAAACAAATAACTTTATCTCCTTATGGAAGTCAAAGTTATAAAGATCAAAATTATATTTATTATCAAATTAAAAAAGGAAGAGTAGGCAAAAAAGAATTTGCGCAACTTACTTTATATGGATATAAAGTATATGTAGATGTTAATACATTAAGTAATTATATCTATGAAAATCCTGATTTAATTAAAAAATATAAAATTGTTACTGAAAAATAAAAATTATTTACAATATTTAATATTAAGTATATAATAAATATATGAATAATTTTATTATGTTAGTCGGAATACCTGGTTGTGGAAAGTCTACTTTGACAGAAAAGTTGGCTTCTGAAGGTTATGCAATTCATTCATCTGATGCACTTAGAAATGAACTTAATATGCATGAAGGTTCTCAGTGCGCATATATTTTTAATTTAATGCATAATAACATTAAAGCTGATATGGAAGCTGGAAAGAATATTGTATATGACGCAACTAATCTTTCTAGAGGTAGAAGAATTTCATATCTTGAATCAATAAAGAAGTATAATTATAAAAAGATTTGTTATCTTTTTATAGTTCCTGTTGATGTATGCATGGAAAGAAATGCAAAGAGAACAGGTTATGCTAGAGTTCCTGATGAAGTATATGATAGAATGTTAAGAGATTTTGATGTACCTATGTATGAAGAAGGATGGGATGAAATAGTTCCTATTCTTTATGATGGAGAAGTAAATCTTGATTTTGGTAATCTTGATGAATTTTCTCAGAATAGACATCATTCATTATCATTAGGTATGCATATGAAGACGTCTGCTAATTATCTTAAAGAAAAGAATGCACCGCAGTATCTTATTGATATGGCAAATATGCATGATATTGGTAAGTTTTATACTAAGAAATTTGAGAACTATAAAGGTGAATCTACAGAACATGCTCATTTTTATGGTCATGAACATTATGGCGCATATATTTATTTAGTATATTGGATGAAGAAAAAAGATAGATCTTTTGAAGAAGCTTTGTATATTGCGCAACTTATCAATTGGCATATGGTTCATTTTCTTAGATGGAATAAAAATCCTAAATTGTTAGAAAAAGATAAAAAATTTATATCAGAAAAATTTTACAATGATTTATGTCTCTTCCATGAAGCTGATTTATACGCGCATTAAGGATTCAACAATATGTTGAGTCCTTTTTATTATAGGAGGAATTATGAAGACTTGTTATTTTGACGATTTAATAGCATTAATGTATCGTTATAATGGCACTGTACATGGTATTTTACATTATTTTTATTTATTTAAAAATGAAATAAATGAATCAAATTTAATATTTAAAGGTAGTATAGCTGAATTAATGGACTCAATTAATCCAAAAAATTCTGAAATATTTTATTATACAGTTACAGGTGAAATTAAAGAATGGTTTATTGAAGATAATAAAGTAGTCGTTGTATTAGTTAGATAAGGAGAAAAGTATGTATTATATTTATAATATGTGGTCTTTACCACACAAAGAAATTGGAGAATATTATACTGAAGCTGAAATAAATAAAATAACGATTAAAGAATGGCCAGAATATGATCCAAAATCTGATGAGCCTTGGCCTTTACCAGATAATGGTAATGAGTGTTGGTGGCCTGCGTATAAATTTAATGATTTTAGTACAAATCCAGGTAATTTTGCAAATATTGAAGAAGCAAAACAAGCTATACTAGAAAATTGTAATCAAAATTTATATGAAAAATATAATAATTGTTAAAAGGTTATTTAAATATAATAGAATGGAAAATGTAAAATGACTTGCTCTATATTGAGTAGGTCATTTTCTTTAATTTATAAAGGAGAATTTATATGCATAAATTAACAGCTAAAGACGTAGATAAGTTAAATCTTGCATTACCTAAAGATGTAGCATTTAAAACTAGATATTATGGTAATGGAGAAGTAGAAATTATTTTAAAAGATTCTACTGGTATAAGAAATACATCTAAAATATATATTGAAAATGAATATATGAATTGGATAGATAAATATATGTATGATAATTATAGAGCGCAAGTATTTTGGAATAATGGAAATGTTTTTCATCTTGAATAATAAAGGAGAATAATTATGTTTAGAATAAGACACTGTATATTTGAAACTAATAGTTCATCAAATGATTATTATCGAGACGATCGTCGTTCAAATGATGATCTATATGATGATCTTCCAAAATATAGTCATGGTATGCAAAAAGTACATATTGCAATAAAATTTAAAGATAATATGACTGAAGAAGATCATAAAGAAGTAGAAAGTTTATTAAATAATTTTGATGATGTAATTGAACCAATTGTTGATTCATTTTTAGGTATATATGATAGATTTGATCCTGAAGATTATTATTTTGATTCATTAACTGAAGATGAAATAATATTAAAAGTTGATTGTGAAGTTGGACTTCATTATTTTTATGATGATTATATGGAAGTTGAATATGATTATCTTAATGGTATACCTTTAAAAGGAGAAAAATTTACTGATAAACCCAAGTATATCCAGAAGCTCCAGGATGTATTCAAGCGTGTAGGACTAAATAATTTTATAGTAGAGATTACAGATTTCTATGGTGAAGATCCTGATTACGATGAAGTATATGATAATATTAACTGGTAAGGAGAAATATAAAAATGTCTAATATAGAATATGAAAAATTACCAGATTTTATAAAAAACTTATTTAATGAACAAGAATTATCAGGAACAAATAAAATTTATGAAAATTTAGATGTTATAAATTTACCGGATAAAATATATGATAAAATAAATGAAGAAGTATATAATAAATCTGAATATTATAAATTAATAAATTCTAATGGTTTTGATGGTCCGTCTGAAGATACTATTTTAACAATGATACGATCTTTTGATGGTAAAAATACTATTAAAATTTATGGTAAATTAAGATTTTGTATTTCTGGAAATGATAATACAACTAAATTATTAAATGAATTAAGTTCTTATAAAAATGGTATTTTTTCTATAACAAATGCATATGAATCAGAACCACTTACTGAAGATATATGGATTATTTGTGAATATCAATTAATTTATAAAATATAAGGAGATTAATTATGCTTAGATATGGTTTTTATATTACGTTGCACACATGCGAACCAAATATAGATGAAAATAATAAAAATTTAGAAGAAACTGAAGTATTTTATCCATATGAAAATAAACGTTATAAAATGAAGAAATTTTCTTCTGCAGATGCAGCAAATGAATTTTATATTGATTATTTATCAAGAGAATTTAATCATTTATTATATGATTTAATAAAAGAACATTTTGAAGTTGAAAATGATCATATTGATTTTCATGTAAATGCACCAGAACCTGAAGATTGGGCTAAGGGACCAGATGGAGTTGATGTTACTATCTCAATTTATTATGAAGGTGTAATAAATGTATATTTAACAAATTCAGAAACTGGAGAAGAAATTAAAGATAGAGATCAACTTCTTGAAGAATGTTATGGAAATGAAGATTGGTTATTTGATTCATTTAGGAAACAGCTCAATACTTTATTTGAAAAAACAATAAAAGGTAAAGAAGGTATTGTAGGAATTAGTTTTGACGTAACATAATTTTATTATACTTTTTTATAAAAATGAAGTATAATTTATATTATAATAATTAATTGAGGAGAAATTATTATGCAAAAGATGAAGTGGAGTGAAGCTCTTGAATATTTAAGAGAATATAATAGAAAATATGGTTTTAGACAAGGAAATACACCTAATAAATATTGTGTTATGGTAGCAGTATTAAAACCAGAAGCTATGATTGATGAAAATGCAGATGAAGATCATAGAACATATACATTTAATAATAATAATAAAGCTGTACTTGATGGTATGCTTGGTTATTCAATTTTTGCAACTAATAAAGGAACTAAAGGTTGTGAAAGAATTGAGCATCTTATGGATAAAGATGTAGAATATTGTTATGTTAAGTCTGAAGATATAGAAGATGATACAATTGATTAATAATTTGAATAAATAGTTATGATTTAATAAAGAAGCACATTAGGTAGCTAAAAATTTCAAAATTCTGCTTAAATAACAATTTACATTTAATTTATAATAGATAATATTAATTAAAAATAATAAGAAAGGAAATTATTAAAATGGAAGAAGAAATCAAGAAAGTAAATGGAACTTGGCAAGGAATACCTTGTAACATTAAAGTTGTATGGGGTAAGAATGACAATTGGGAAGGTCATGAATTTACTGCAGAGGAAAGAACAGCATTATTTAATGATGAAGTAATTGAATTTGATGCAGTTTCTAAAGCAGGTAAACCTTATAAAGCAAAAGGTAAGCTTGAAAAGCAAAAGTTTACTGATAAAGATGGAAATGAACATGAATATGTTGGATTTAAACTTTTAATTGATGAAAAGTTCACTTGTAAATATGGTGGTAAAGAAGTTTTAATAAATAGAAAATGGGGAAATCATTATTTTACGGATGAAGAAATAAATATTCTTAAAGATGGTGGAACTATCTCATTTGAAACTGTTTCTAAGACCAAGGGTACTAAATATACTGCAAAAGGAAAGATTGCAGAACAAAAGAGAGATGATGGTAGTACTTATATTGGTTTCATGCCAATCTTCGATTAAGGAGTAAAAAATGTTTTACAAATTAGTACAAAGTACAGATTTTGATGCATTAGAGGGAACTGTAATGATGACTGCAAAAGAGATTGTTGCTGTAACTGCTGCAGATTCAAAAAAAGATGCACAAATGATATTTGAATTTATGAAAAGAAAAGGACTTATATATTTTAGTAGTGGAGCAGTCAATGTTGAAGAAGCTACTAGAGAAGAGTTCGAACATTACGTAACAAATAATTAATATTTCACTAAAAGACTATTTAATTATATAGAATGGACGTTATAAATGCTTAGTTATATTGACTAAGCATTTTTTATTATATATAAAAGGAGAATAAAAATGGTAAGTGGAACAAAAATATATTATGGTGTTGGACAAATATTTGAAGATGGTACAATAAAAGATATAGAGCATTTAAAGTTCTTTGAATTTTATTCTGAAGCTGAATATTATTGTGCTAAACAAATGGCAGATTATGGTTGGACTTTTGCTAAATCACCATATTTAGCAATTTTTACATATATTGATGGAAGAATTATTGAAGCAAACTATGTAAAATTTACTAAAAAAGATTTAAATATACCATTTAATCCAAAGTATATTAATGTAAGATAAAAATAAAAAAATGAAAGGAATTTGAAAAATGAATATTAAATTAGATCGTAAGAAAACTGATGATGAATTAGATATGGAAGCATTAGAAAAAGATATATTTTTATTTGATTATTTAGATCGAATTGAAAAAGATTTATTATCTGATAAAGAAAAGAAAGAAAGAGAAGATTTTTATAAAGCATTAGGTTTTGCGATAAAGAAGTAAAAGGAGTTTAGAAAATGAGTGTTATGATTACTTTGCCTAAAAGTGGCGAGCATATTACTTTAGTATCACTTAAATCTGGAGATAGAGATAATGGAAATGCAATTGCAGGTTATCAGAAAAATCCTGAAAATGCGGAAGCTGCAATTGAAACAATGAAAAAAGATACAAATCTTATTGTTGATCTTGTAACTGCAATTTTTAGAGAAAATATTGGTGAAGGTGAAAGAGATAATATTATCAATTACCTTACATTATTAGATGCTTGGAAAAAGATTACAAATAATGATGGTGGACAATTAAAAGGTACATCAACAAATGATCTGTTTTTCTCAGTTTGGGTTAACTATACATGTTGTTCAAAAAAGTTTGATAATGTTAAAAAGATTAGTTCTTATCAAGCTTTAAGAGATGCAAGAGTTCTTTGTGGATTAGATGAACATGCTGAATTAAATTATCAAGATTATATGGTAAGTTGTGAAGCATTATCAGGTGAAACATTAGATTTTATTGCTGCAAATAATGATTATTCAGTTAAATTCTTAATTAAAGTACCAGTAGTTAAAGTACCTACATTACTTGGAGATAAATTTAGAATTTCTAGTGATAAAGCAAAAGGTTTCTTATATCCAAATGCAGATACTGAATATGAAGCAGTTATACCTTCTGCTGAACTTATGCATATGATTGAAGAAAATCTTAAAGATAGAAAAAGAGTAAGATTTACTTCAGAAGAAGCAAAAAAATCATTACAAGAATATGTTAATACAGAAGATGTTCATATTGAAGAAATTCTTAATGTTAATAGTTTTCTTAATATTGGCACATTAACTTCTAAAAATGGTTTATCTCAAGACGCATTAAGTATTTCTGATGCACAAGTTACAATTAATAAAGCTGGTGTATTTTTTAAACCTCATAATGAAAATGATGTTAGTGGTAAGAATGATATTTTTGATGAAAAGAATGGTTCTATTGCAGGTGTTACATTAAATCAAAGAAGTGAGATAACATATACATTAGATTCTGCAAAATTATATATTGTTAAACTTACTGGTTCTAACGGAATGGACGTAAGAAGTCCTCAATAATAGGAGGAGGTATTATGGCTAAATTAACAATTAATAAAATGACATATGAAATATGTCATACTCAAACAACTAGTCTTAAATGTAATATTAAAGAATTAATTACAGATAATAATAAAATATTTAAAAATTTTATGATCTTTATTACATTAAAAACTTCAGAAGATATTAAAGAAATTAAATCAATTGAATATCTTGAAGATGCAGATGTTGTTATTATAAATGATAAAAAATATTTTATCTATTGTTTTAATACATTGCATTTACCTTCTGATATGATTAGAACATTAAAGTATGTTTTAAATGTAGAAACAGAACAGAATGTAGAGAAAGAACTTAAAAAGGCAATATTTGAATATATAAATAATAAAGGAGAATGACATGTTACAACCAATAGAAAATGGTGATTATCTTGATCAAAAGATAACTCAATATTCTACAATTGGAGACTATGAAATTCAGAATAATGATATAGTTGCTATATTTATGGATTCTGTGGCTCCAAATAATTTTATTGCTAAATTTCAATTTGTACATTTATGTAATTTAGTTAAGCAATTAGCATATAATCATGGTATTAAATATCAAGTTAAGATTATTAGAGAAGCAACTGAAGATGATGGTAATCTTTTTCCTATTTATGCAAAAGACAGAATTGAAAAGAGATTTGGTTTAGTTGTAGTTATTGGTAATTGTAGTGAACAAGCTTTAGATTATTTGAAAAATGATGAAAATGCAATGAATGAACATCAAGTTGCGCCTGGTTCTGGTGTATTTAGAAAAATACAATAAGGAGAATAATTATGTATGATTGTGATGTAGATTTTAGTGGTTGTATTGAACCTCCAAAAGATATTGGAAAATATAAAAAATTTATGATTAGAATATCTGGTTTATATTTTAGTGGAGATGGATTTAGAACTAAGCAAGATATTGATGTTTGGGAAGCAATTAAATCTGAACTTAAAGACATGATTCCAGATTTTACTGGTTATTTTGGTAAATTAGTTTATGTTAGTAATGGTGGAAATGGTCATTGTGATACTGTAATTGCAGCTGAGTCTGAATATGAACCATCTAATATATATTTACATCCAGAAAGTTTGTCAGGAATACTTTTAGATGAACATATTGATTTACTTTATGATTGGCTTAATAATTATTTTAAGCGTATAAATAGACAAGATTGTTCTGCAACTATTACATATAAAGAAGATACATATCATCTGACTGATACAGATTATGCAAATCTTTTATATATTAATTCTGATAAAATTATTGAATATGTTCAGCAATATTTAAATAAGTTAACTCCAAATAAAAAAGAGTCATATCTTAAATTTGGATATAACAATATTGGATTTGATTTTGCTAAAACTGGTAGAATTGAAAGAGATTTTTCTAATCATATGGGATATACATCTAGTGATACAGATATTGTAATAGTTAAAACTATAATTAAAAATGCAATTGATAAAGGAATATTAAAATAAAAGAGGATTAAAAATATGAAGATAACAACTGGTGAAGAATTAAGAACTTGGTTAGAAGAAGACGGTGCATATGACTATTATGAAGACGATATTATTAAAGGATATATAATTACTTGTGCAGTACTTGGTGGCCATGAATTTGATGATCGTGATGAAATGGACACATATGCAGAAGGTTATATGGCCGCAAAAGATATTTCATTAGAAGATACTAATGGTGTAGAAGATTTAACAGATGAATTGAGTCAAGAATTTTATGATACAATAGATCCAATAACAGAATTTGTAGATGACCATATAGATGAATGTACTGAACATATAAAAGATAAAACTATTACTAAATATTTATCTGATAATGTTGAATTAGGTGACTGTGGAAGTGATGATTATTTTGATTACATTTTGGATAGAATTGATAGTTTAATATAAAAGGAGATAATATGAATAAAGATCAAAAATTAAAAGATTGGTTTAAAGCAGGTATAGATGAATATGGTTCTAAATCTGATAATGTTGATAAAGCATCATTAGAAATACAGATTAAACCTGATTCAAATGGAGAATATTCTGTAATAATTAATGGTATTAACTGCCCTCAAGGTAATGAAGAAGGTGGTATTATTACTATTGGTGATTTTATTGATGTTTTAAATAGATTTTTTTAAGGATAATATTATGGAATTACTTAAAATGGATATAAATGATATTGACATTAATATAAAAGCATTTTTTAATACTGATGGTGAATATGATCATTCTGAAATTTATATTTCGCATGATAATGGTCAAGATAAAGAATATTACAAAAGATTTACACAAGTAAAAGAATTACAAGAGTCACTTGGATTAATTCTTGCAGAATATATAGATAATCATATTTAAAGGAGAAAAATAAGATGTTAAAAATAGGCCAAGAACTTAATTTAGAAATAATCAATAATGAAATAAAAAATAATGATCAAACAAAATATATATTTGAATCAGACACAACTTTTCCTGGTGATATAGAAAATCCAGATTGGAAAATTATAGGCAAAGAAAAATTACAAAATATGCTTATTAATGAAGGCATGAAATTAAATGAAATAACTGAAGAAGATCTTTATAATAAGTCAACTGAAGAAGTTAATAAATTAACTGAAGATGAAGCATATAATAAATTATTAAAAATTTGGGTTGGTGAAGAAATTAAATTTACTAATTTTATAACTGACCAAGATTTATCTGGTCTTTTCCATGGTGGTGAACGTTTAGGAAAATTTAGAAATACTAAACCTATGACATGCAAAGAATATTGCGATTATATTATTGAAAAGACTAATTGGTTTCAAATATTTGGATATGATGAAGATTTAGACGCCTTTTTATGTACGACAAAAGTAATTAAAATTATATAATAAAGGAGAATTTATATGTCAAAAATAATTACTTATGAAGAAGCATGTAAAATTCCTAGATTATTTGATAGTAATAAAAAATTTACTGAAATAAATTTATATAAAGAAGCTTCAGAGAATGGCGCGTGTTTCTTATTACAAGATACTAATTTAAATCCTCCAGATATTGAAATTATTTATAAAATGGAAAATTTAGGTGAGAATATTATTGGATTATATATTTCTGTATATGATAATAATCATGTAATTATTTATGATGCAATGACATATCAAGATGAAATTTATGCAGGTAAAAAAATTACTGAAATTCAAAAAGAAAATTTATCATTAAATACAGTAATAAGTGTTGCAAAAGAAGCAATGAATATTTGTCCAATTTGTGGTAAAGAAACACCTTATATTGAACAATCATTATTTTCTTTTGCTGGTAGATGTTGTAAAGATTGTTTACCTGAAATGAAAAGAAAATATGAACAACCTGGTTGGTATAATTAAGGAGTAAATATGAAAGTAGCTGGTTTAACTGTAAAAAAGATAACTATAGATGAAATAGATGATTATATTAAAGGTCATCCAAATGAAAAAACACTTGAACCATTTTTTGCAGAAGCTTTTGCTTTTGGTGCAGATGTTTATACTTATTCATCTATAAGTTTTTATATTGTTGCTCGATTGCCTGAAATGACTTATACAGAAAATAATATAACGAAACAATTATATTTTTATATGAGTGTAGAATTTGATTTTAATACTGTATTTGTATCTGTAGCGACTGAAGAAAATGGTGATATTATTGAAGGTGGAACAATAGATAGATTTGATATAACTGAAGGATTTAAAACTATTTTATATAAAGCAGCACATCAAGCTAATTTTTGTTCATATTGTAAAAAAGAAGTTGGTTATCAAAACATAATAGATGTTGGATATAGACGTGTATGTAAAGATTGTGAAGATACAGCTATGGATGATATTATGAATGAAAAATTTCCAGGACTATAATAAAAAGGAGAAATAATTATGGAAAAACAAACGCTTATGGCATTTTCAGAATATGTATATGGCACAATTATAATACAAGGAACTAATAATCCAGATACAAAAATATTCTGTGGAGATAATAATACAAAAATGACAGTTACTTCTGGAGATACTCTTGTTTATGTTGATGAAACAAAAGGAATTATATATGAATCAGTAGCTGCATTTGATTGGGATTGGAATGGTTCTAGAGAAGATATACCAGATAAAATTAAGATGCCTGAACCTATGTTTATAGGTAAGAAGTAATAAGGAAAGTTAATAGATATGAAAATGATAATAGATAGTGATGATATTTATGACATATCAATAAATGATATTAATATTGGTCGTAACTCTATTGGATGTCCTGAAGGATATAGTGATTTTGAAGTAGACGTAGACGATGTAGATCATGATGGTGATATAACAATTGAAATATCTGGTACATGCACAAGTTTTGGTTATCATGATCCAATGCCATGCACATTTGAAGGCACTCTTACTATGGATGAAGATGATTTTACTTATGAATATACAAAGGCGGCAGAAGATGGTGCTAAATATATTATATTTGAAGGTAATATTGAAATATCAGAGACTTCAGGACAAGGTATAGAATTAGATGATAGTTATATTGATGACACTTTCAAAGATACTATGTATAATGTACGTCGTGAAGTTGAAGAAGAAATAGATGATGGATATTATATTGTACATGATGCTGTATATTATATAATAGAAGAAACTGCAGATAAAATTATTGAAGAATTAAAACGTATTGATAATATAGATATTAATAAAGATAATATGCGTAAATATGTAGACTATGTATTAGAAAATATATTGGATGATTCAGATTATTCTGTAAAAGATAATAAATATAAGTCTATAGATACAATACTTAATACTCATGCTGCGGAAGAACTAAAAAATGGTGAACTTGCAGAAGTAATTAATGATATGTTAAATGACATAGCTGAAGATTATAAAGTAGAGCATGAAATTACTGCTAAAGTATTTTTCTCAGATTTAGATCCTTAATTTAGAAAAATTTTTAGAATTATATTAAAAAGGAGAATAATTATGACTATTTTAGAATTTGCAAAATTACCTTATATAGAAGGTTTTGATTTAGATATGTATACTTTAACTTTTAGAGATTATAAAAATAATTTAATTGAATATTGTGAAAGCAGATGGCTAAGAGAAATAGAAAATAAATTTGATAATAATTGGAATTCTAATGAATGTACAGTTTTTGGTAAAACTTATCAAGAATATCTTTATAATTGGGCAGATTTAAGAGAAGATAATGAATTTATAATTGAATTAAATAAAAAATTTGGTAAATTTTTAGATGAAGATATTTCTATAAAAGGTGAAACTCTCACTATTAAACATTTCGACCAATATTTAACAAGACATGATTTAAGAATGAGATTAGAATTAATTAAAATAAATATAGAGCATAAAGTAATTTTATGCGGAATAGAGAGAGCGATAAATGAAGACATAATACCTGAAATTTATTATGTAAGATAAAAGGTTATTTATTTTAATAGTATGTAAATAAAATAATGACTTAGCAAATAGCTAGGTCATTTTTTATAATATTAAAATATGAGGTAAAATAAAATGAATACAGATTTATTAAATTTACTTAATGAAAAATGTAATCAAACAAAAGAATATACAAAACAAACAGGAAGAGCAAATATTGAATTAGAAGATAGTATGCTTGATGATTTTATTAAATTATTTAAACTTGAATTTTCTGTAGATGTAGAAGAAGGTAGTTATAGAGGGCATGGTTGGTATTATTGTAATTTTAGTTTAAATAATGTAAATGGTGAATTTTGTTATCATCCATTAAATAATCTAGCTGATATATATTGGAAAGGTAAATATATATCAGGTGGTACAGAAGGCATAAATATTGAAAAATTATTTAATAAATTTCATAATATTTTAGATAAATCTTAATAATTTATAATATTATATATAGGGAATTCATAGGGATTAACGTGGTAACTCTGGTATATAAAATATTTATGAAAGGAAATATAGCATGGATTTAAAAGAGTATTGCGCATTAAATAATGTTAATTATGATAAATTTGTTGAAATATTAAAAAATTATACAATAGATGCAGAAGAAGAAAATACTAGAATTTATATAAATGAAAATCATATTGGTATAATTTTTAACTCAAAATATACTAATGAAAATGGAATATTTTTATCATTTGTTACATTAAATATACAAATAGAAAAAGATCATGGAACTTGGGCAGAAGATAAAAGAAATATTTCAGCGTCATTAAAATTTTATTTAGATAAATTATTAGATTTTATTAATGAAAGAAAAAATGTACAAGATGAAAATGGTAAATTATGTTATTCTAATAAATTATTAAATAAAGTAATTAACTGTATAAATGAATTATTTACTGTACTAGACACTGATACTACGGAGCTTGAATTAAAAAAATGTATTAATTTTCTTACACAAATAAAAGAATTTAGCACTTATAAAGATAATAATTGTTTATTTATTCGTAAATCAAATGCTTATTTTATGATAGAGCATGGACCAAAAATTTCAGATACATGGAAAACAATATATGATTATACTAAATTTAATATTGTATATAAAAATGAAGATGAAGGTATAACATTTGATCGAGTTGTAGATAATTTAAGAGATCTTAAAAAGGCACTTAATAAAGTAGTAATACTTATGGAAGATAATAAAGATTGGCTAGAATATAGTAAATATTTATCTTCACTTTTATAAAAAGGAGAATTATATGTTATCATTAAAATTTTATTTTAAAGGTAAATCAGAAGATATTAGTGACGAAGAAATATTAAAAGATGTAAAAATATTTTATAAAAATTATAAATCTAGTATAGAAAATTTTATATTATGTAGTGCAGATTATGCTAGTTATTTTAGACATTCACTTGAAATAGCTGGTCAATCAGAAATAAATATTAACAGTCTAAAAGAAGATACAAATGGTAATAAATATATAGAATTTGTTTTTAATACTGAACCTGATATTGACGAAGATAATGATTTAGATTTTAGTGATTTATATGATGTATTTGATATAGATAGCTTTGATGAATGTTTAAATAATTATATAGTTAAAGCAGACTTTAATAATTCATATATAGATAAAGTTGAACGTTATTTTTGTTAAAAGCTACTAATTTATAAAAAGGAGAAAAAATATGTACGCAGTGGATCGTGGTTATATTAAATATATATTTGAACAACGTGATATTGATAAGATAAATAATACATTACTTAAAACTGCAGCATTTATGTTATCTATAGACAGTTTCAATAATGGTGAGTATGTATATGCTAGATTAAAAGATTATACTGGTTTAAGAGACACAATGACTGTATATGTTTCAAAAGAATATCAAGAAAAAATAAATGAATATATAAAAGATGAATATAATTTAGATGTATCTTGGGATAAAGCAACTATGTTTTGGATTAAATTAATTTCGCCAGAAGATCCAGATTTTGAAAAACATAAGAAAATCGCAAGAAAAGAATAAAATATAAGATTTATATAAGATAATTAAATACTATTACAAATCCCACAAATAGCATAACGATTATAACATAATTTACTTATAATAAATAATATGATACAATTCTATTTATTATAACCTTATATACTAATACAGAAAGGAGGTGTAGGGAGTGCTGAAAACTTGGAAAGTTAATCTTAAGGGATTATCTGCAGAAGAATACGAATATTTGCGAGAGATGTGTCATTTAAGTAAAAATGTTTATAACGAGTCAATCTATAATATTCGTCAGCATTATTTTGCTGAAGGCTCATATCTCAGATACGAAGCTAACTTCTACCAGATGAGAACTTCAGTTAATTATATTAGATTAGGTTCGAATATTTCTCAGCAATCTATGCGAGCAGCTGACCAATCTTTCAAAAGCTTCTTTGCACTTCTGAAGAAAACAAAGCAAGGCATATACTCTAATTGGAAAGTAAAATTACCTCATTATTTGCCTAAAGATGCTTTATATCCAATAGTATTTGTCCATGTAACTGGAAGTTACATTAAAGATGGGAAATTTCAGATACCTGTATCAAGATCACTTAAAGAAGATTACCCTAACCTGAAAATTATGCTTAATCTTCCGGAATATCTTAAGGCTAAGAAATTACATCAGATACAGATTATACCTAAATATAAAGGTAAGCACTTTGAAGTTAGATATATATTTAATGATGAGGATATTAAGAAATCTCAATTAGACTCTGCAAAAGCATTAGGCATTGATTTTGGAGTAGATAATTTTGCAACATGTGCAACATCTGAAGGTCAATCTTTTATAATTGATGGTAGAAAAATTAAATCAATAAATCAATGGTACAATAAGCAGTTATCCAGACTATCAAGTATTAAAGATCATCAAAAGATTAAGTCATATACTGCAAAACAATATAGGTTATCAACTAAGCGAGATAGAAGAGTTCAGAATTATATTTACTGTTCTGCAAAATACATTATTCAATATTGTATTGCCCATCAAATTAGTAATATAGTAGTTGGTTATAATGATGGATTCCAGAATTCTACTAAACTAGGTAAAGTCAATAACCAGCAGTTTGTAATGTTGCCTTATGGTAAATTCAAGAACCGGTTAAGATATTTATGTAATATCTATGGAATTACTTATATAGAGCAGGAAGAAAGCTACACATCAAAAGCTAACTTCTGGGGTAAAGATGATATTCCCGTCTGGAATCCGCTTAACCCGAAGCAAGGTAATTTCACAGGTAAGAGAATTAGTCGAGGGCTTTATAGAACTGATGATGGTAGAATACTTAATGCCGATGTTAATGGAGCATTAAATATCTTAAGAAAAAGTAATGTTGTATCTCTTGCGGGATTATACAGTAGAGGCGAAGTCGATACGCCTGTAAGAATAAGGTTATCCAGATTTTCTGGAGGAGACTTAAACAACAAACTTCTTATAAAAGAGAATATATAAATTTATATAATTTTATATAGATTTATACGAAACTTAGTCGATAAATGCTATAAAACTTTTAAATTTGGATAATAGGAGAAATTATATGAAATCATTTAGACTTAAAAATGGTAAAAATGTAGAAGTTGAAAGAGAAATTAAAACTTTAAAAGTAGTTAATATTGGCAATACTGATTATTATAAAGGTAAAAATCATGATGAATTTACATTAACAGATGGAGAAAATCAATATATTTATAATGGTTCTTTAAATGCAGATATGACTGTATATGATACAAAAATTGCTCAAGAATTATGTTATGCTGAAAATAAATATGTAGTAATTAGCGCTTATTTTGTACCTATGGAATCTACTTTTGGTAATGAATATTTTTATATTTATAATCCAAGATTATTAGAGGTAAAAGATTAAAAATGAATATTTCAAAAGAAAAAATAATACAAGTATTAGATCAATTAGTTATATGTAAAAAACAAATTGAAGATATTCAAAAGCAAACTCCATTATTTGTAATATTTAATTCTTTTGATCTTACAATTTGGGTACATGATACAAAAGAGTTAGTAGACGCTTTAGCAAAATTTTTAGAAGTTGATTCTAATAATATTAATGACAAAGATTTAATATACCATAATGGAGCAAGATGGCATATGCATTTATCAGATGAAAATAAAGCAAATTTTTTTAATCCAAATAGAGATTTAAAATATCTAGAACAGCTTGAGGAATTATTTTTATTTACACGGAAAATAAAAACTCTTGTAGATTGTATAGATAGTATATGGATTTCTGCATCTGGAATTACAGTTTATTTTGTATCTTATTCTAATGAAGAAAAATTGAAAATTATTGATAATATGCCTAAAGATGTAGGTGAATTTAAAACAGTAGAAGATTTTGCTGAGTTATTAAAAGTTGACTATAACTATAAAGGTTACTCATTTATATTGTGTATAGATGAAAAGTAAGAAGGTACATAAATGAATATAACAGTAGAAAAAGTAAATCAAGTATTTGATCAAGTTTCAATACTCCAAAAACAATACGCAGAACTTTGTATTCAAACACCATTATATATATCATTTAGTTCGCGTAGTCTTACACTTTGGATAAATAATGATATAAAATCAATTAATGTACTTGCTAAATTTTTAAATGTTAATCCTAATAATATTGAAAATCGGATAACTATATCTCATAATGGTGCAATATGGGTTATTTATATAGCAAATGAAGATAAAGCAAGAAATTTTAATCCAGACAGAGATTTGCAATATTTAGATAAATATGAAGAATTATTTATATTTTCACGAAAAATATTAACACTTATAGATAATTTAGTATCTATAATGGTATCTTTTACAGACGCTCATATCTTTTTTAACGCATATTCTTTAGAAGAACGAGAAAAAATTATTAGTTGTATGCCAATAAAAGATTTTAAATCAAATTCTGATGAATCACTTTCAATGTTTAAAGACGCATTATATATAAATAAAGGTAATTTATTTAAAATAAGTATAAAAGAAAAATTTTAATTATGAAAGGAAAATTATATGATAGGACAACCAAAATATGAAAGATTTGATATTGTAAGATTTAAATTTGGACCTACAGATGAATTACAAGGTTTTGTAGAAATTGTAGATGCTTATGGTACTTTTGAACAAAGTGAAGAACCATCTTATGATATTTTAATCGCAGAAAAAGAAGGAAGAGGTCTCTATAAACATATTAGAGAAAGTCGAATTATTGAAAAAATAGGTCGACAAGATCCAGATAAAATTAATTATTAAAAATAAACAGTAGATTTTAAATCTACTGTTTTTTATTTCAAAATAGATATTATAATCTTTTCCATTTTTTTATCTGTATTTGCTAATGTATTTAGATTATTATTTTCGAGTTTTACAGAACAATAATTTTCATAATACTATATTTGTAAATAACTTTTTTATAAATTTATAACTAATTTTTTTTAAAGTATATTTAATAATATAAATAATATAAGGAGGAAATTGTATGCCTAATTGTCCTAAATGTGGAATTCTTTTAACAGAAACACGTGTATTACTAGATGCACAACATTACTATAATTTGCATAGAACAAAGGGAACAGATGGAATACGCTATTGTTGTCCTAAGTGCAAAGCTAAATACTGCACAGAAGACTTTATGTCTGAAGATGAAATAAATAAAGAAGTAGAGAAACTTGCTAAAGCAGAACTTGCTTTTATACATAGAGATGAATTTATTAAAATAAAACAAGAAATATTAAAAGAAAAATTTAATAGATAATTTTATGGAGGAATAAAGATGGATAATGATTGTAAAACCAATTTTAATTGATGTCGCTAAAAAAATTTGACAAATTTGTAAAGAATCACCAGAACACGGTAATGCAGTTATGGATTTATTAGGAGAAGAAACCTATAATGAAATAATGCAATTACAAAGAAGAATTAAATAAATAAAACAAATCATGAAAAAGAATTAAAGTATATTTAATTATATTAGTGGGTAGCCTCGGAGTCGCGATCCAAGGAGATAACAGTGCTTTCTCACTGAGCCACTTTTTATATAAAGATAAAAAGTACTGTATATAGTGCATGGCTCTATTATAAATAGAAATATATGCCAAAGAAAGGTGGTGATGCCAAATGTCAATGAAGAGTAACAAGAAAAAAGGATTAATTTCCCACAATTCAGTTACTTTGCGTTAGATTATTAACTAAAGTAACATTATTTTTCATTGTATTTAGGCCTGGCCTAAGTACACAAGTGGATTGAACATAATAATAAAGTTAGCGTAGCTCTCATTGATATTTAGCTGAATAAAGCAAACCGAGTTTTATGCATTTAAAAATATGAACGGAGTTTGCGCAGTTGCAAATTCAGTAGCTGAGGCTGCAGAAATTTTAAGAATTTCTCGCGCCGTCATGTATGCTAGAAATAAGAAAATGCAAAAAATTGGCCTGAACGATATAAATGATTTTCAACCTTCGGACTGGACTGGTAAGATCTGGATTACAGGTCGTGAGTTTGACAAGGATGAACAGATCAAAGTTCGAGTTAATGGCGAAGAGAAAACTATGACTGCACTTGAAGTATACGAGTATCTTCATAATTAAAAAAATGACTTGTCTTTATGACAGGTCATTTATTTTAAAAGGAGAAAATATGAATATTTTAGAATATTTGGTAGATCACTTTAAAATTTGTTAGAAGAACATGTTGACGCGCTAGTTCCATTATTTGATGAAAAAAGAATAATATATTGGTCAAAAGAAGATTTTATTAAAAATATAAAGGGAGAATAGTTATGGCAATTTATTTAGGAAATCAGACTATATCTGATTTAGAAAGACGTACTGGTTATGTCTTTTCTGATGAAGATAGAAAATGGTTAGAGTCTCATAGACAGGATGAAGCTAGTGTCAAATTTGATTCTGATAAATTTCATATATTTGACATACCATTTGAAATTCATGTAGCCGAATCAGTTAGTGAGTATTTGCTAAAATTACTTACTAAGTATGAAGAATCTAATTCAAGTAAAGAACAGCTTCAGTTTGCAGTAATTAAAGAGACTGAAGAACTGAGAGAAAAACGACTTAAGAAAGAAAAAGAAGAAAAAGAATGGCAAAATAAACTTACAAATCCAAATTCAGTTTGGAATGTTAAATGGCATATGTTAGTTCCAGTATTAGTGAAAAATATTGAAACTGGTGCTACTAGAGAATTATTGTATTGGTGCTTTATAAATACGTATACTACTAGTAGAAACAATATTCCAGATATTATTGATGGTTTTGCTAATATTGAATTAGATGAAGAAGGATTTCATGGTAGATTTACTTTATACGATGAGTCTAATAGTGATGCTGATGAACATATAAATGAGTGGAATTTTGTTATAGGAGTTGGCTTCTATAATGAAAGAGGAAACTATATAGGAGACATCAAAGATATAACTTTTGAAAATACTAATTTTAATCTTAAAGAAGCAATTAAACGATATAATAATATAAATAATCATTGTAAAGAGATTCATTTTGATAAGATAAAAGAAGCATAAAGTTAATAATAATATAAATGTTAACATATTAAATAATACTGACTTAAAAACTAGTTATTCGATAGAAAAGGATAAGTTTATTTCTTTTTTTTTGAAAGGAACTGGCATTTGTCAGAACAATGATTTCTATAATTATAATAACCGCAAGTTATTTGTTTCATATGAAATAGACATTTCAAAAAGAATAGACTTTCCTGCTGATATAGATAAATTTGCAGTTAAATTAAATCTTATATAAAAAGTATTTACACTATCTAATAAATTAGTTATAATAATATAAATATCTAATTTAAGGAGCAAAAATGATTATAGTATATTTAATCGCAGACATAGTATCTTTATTATTAAATACTCAGAGTCCTTATTTGGTTAAGTATTCTTATTTTAATGTAGAGTCTTAAGAATATTATATTCTGACTGATTAAAATCAAGACTTAAATAAATACGTAAAGGAATAATAATGAACGGAAATTGTCATTTTATGTACGGTGCAACTGTTGGTGCAATGGTTGCAATAAATATGGGAAATATTGCTACTATATTACCTCATGTAACTAGTTCTCCAGAAACAGCAACATTATTGGTACTTGGCGGATTAGTTGGTGGAATATTTCCTGATATAGATAATCCGTCTAGTTTTATGGGACAGCTTGCAGCACCTGTTTCTACAGTTATTGGCGCAATAAATAAAAAGATGGGAAAGATTGGTTCTAATCATAGAGGAATTTTGCATGATCCAATTACTTATATTGCTGGATTGGTATTATGTTATTTTTTCTTTCCTCCTATGATTGGTTTTTTTATTGGATGTTTGAGTCATTTATTTTTGGACGCATTTAATCCAAAGGGAATTCCATTCTTTTTTATTAAAAAGATTAGGTTGGCAAAGATTGAAAGTGGTTCTATGTTGAGTGTAGGATTTACTTGGGCCTGTATAATTATAGCACTTATTATTGGTTTTGTTTGCAGAATTTATATTTGAGACAGTAATATATGGATGATCTTAAAACTACAACTGAAAACATTATAGATAGTTTTAAAACACATAATTTTTATCTTACAGATGAAGATATAAAAAAATGTGTTGTTTTTGTAAGAACATTACGTATTTGGGCACATGGTAAATTAAGTTTTGATAAAATATATAATATATATGTGCACAATATAGAAAATTTTGAAGAAATGTATAATGAGTATTCGCGTAATTTTAATTTAGAAATTTTTGATTTAGAAAGAATAATAAAAGAAAAATTAAATAATGAAAATTTAATAGATGAAGTTGATGTAGTTAAATTTTGTTGTAAAATACTATTTTATGATTTATATAATGCATTTAAAGATGCTTCTAAATTAGATATTAAGCGCGTAATTACAATACTTTGTTATGAATATAATGAGATATACCATTTTCTTTGGTGAGGAGTAATTTATGTATAAATTTGAAAGATTTGATACTGCAAATCGTTTTTATGCAGATGTAAAGTATAAAGATAAAGAAGAAGCCAAAGATCTTGGAGCTAAATGGGATTGGAAGATTAAGAAGTGGTATTTTGAAAATTCTAGAATGAGACATGAATGGGATATATCTCATCAAGATGAAGTACCTGAAGATATGCAAAAATTAGACGAAATGTTATTTTATTCAGATAAACTTTATTCTATTATTATGTATCTTGATAATGATAATGTAGAGAGTCCATTTAGTAGTTATGATAAATTAGTAAATTATTTGCTGAATAAGTATGGTCCAGTACCATATGATTATTTTGATGAAAATTATAATTCAAATGGTATTTTTAATACTAGAACTGATGAAGGACTTGAAATTCATCATATAGATGAAAATCAATATTTATTTTTAAGTAGTCCTGAAAAATGTAAAGAAAGAAATGTACCTTTTGAATGTCAGAAAGCAAATAGATTAGTTTATTGCGATAAAATTGAACATTTATTATTGCATATTAGAATTGCAGAAGATTATCATCAGAATGAATTGTTTAGATATTATCAGTACGGAGTGAAGACTCTTATTTCAAAGATAAATGATTATTATGAATATGAGACACTTCCTGAAGATTGGACTGCAAATATGATAATAAATATTCAAGATGAATTTGAAGATTATATTTGTTTATTGATTAGTTTAATGTTTAGATTTATATCTTTAGGTTTTAAAGCTGATTTTATTAAATCTATACTTTTTAGTAGTAGGTCTAATCAGTTTTGTAGTAAAGTAGTAAATAAATTTACAGAAGTAACTAATTTTTTAAATGAATATCCAATATCTGATGAAGATATAATTATACAAGATATATTCAAAAATAACCTATCAAAATAAAAGGCTATTTAAATATAATATATAGTGGATGTGAATAATGGCTTATCTGGTAACGGGTAAGCTATTTTTTATTAAAATGCATAATACATACTATTGAAAGGAATATTGAAAAATGAAAATTAAAATGAATAGACCTGCGGAGAAACCAGAAAAGAAACCTGATCCAGTTATTGATGAAGTACAGGCTTTTGTAATGGATGCTGATAGGTTAGAACGAGTAAGACAGCGAGAACTTGCTAAGAAAAATAAGACGCCTGAACAAATTAAAAAAGAAAAGTTAGAAGATGAACAGAATGCTGACTTAGATAAAGTTGTTGAAGGTAAAATGACGAAGGAAGAATTTAAGAAAAAATGGAAGCTGTGAAGGAGATTTGAAAAATGCTTAGAAGCAACAATTTAGACAAAGTTATTTTAACAAGAGTAATGTGTGGTGATACTAATAATGATACAGTTTATAACATATACGCAAAAGATCCAGAATTAGCTAACTGGAAGCTTCAAAAATTAGTAGATAATTTTGATAGATATGTTAGTGAACCAATTGATGCAATATTTGATGGAACTGTCGATACTAAAGATTTTTGGAATATGCTTGCAGTTCTTACATTCTGGGATTCAATTCAAGCTGCAAGAAAAGAGTATATAATGAGTGCAAATGACTTATTTTTTGCATTATTAGTAAATCATACTGCTACTCGAGATGGTAAAACTCAAAAGATTAGATCTTATAGTGCATTATATGCAGCAAAACAAAGTGCTCAGGATAATGGTACAGATTTAGATTATAGAGATTTTATTGTTAAAGACGAAACATTTGCTAATGAATATATTAAAGTATCTGTAAAGCCTTTTGGTTATAATGTTGAATTTGATATTGAAGTTCCTATTAAACATGTTGGTTTAAAGAAGCTTGGAATTATTAAACTTTGTACAGATAATGTACCTGCAAGATTAACATTTAAAGAAGATAATAATAGAAGTACATATACTATTCCTGCATTTATTTGGATGAATATGATGAAGAAAGGTGTTTCTAAGTTTAATAGAGTTAGATTTACAAAATATGAAACAAAGAAAGTTTCTGATTTACTTGATTCAGATCCTCATTTTATAAGTGATATTCTTGACGCAAATGATTTTAGCACATTATTAAAGATTGAAAGAGAAGGATCTTTTGGTGTTGATTACGATCAAGAAGATGGAAGACTTATTTTACAACAAATTAAAGAACTTCCTTCATTAGATAATAGACAATCTGAAGCAGCTGGTCTTGCTTGGAGACAAATAGGTCAAAGAGATTATAAACTTGAATGTCCTGATTTCTATTTAGTAAATGCAAAGAAAGATGCGTTTAATATTATAGCTGCAAACTAAAGGAGAACATAAAATGAGAAGAGTAGAAGAAATTTTTCCATGGTTTTATGAACAATTAGCAGTAACTAAGGATTCATTAAATTATTATAAATCTCCTAGTTTACAACATTTACCTGATACTGGTGCAATGATAAATTATTGTGTATATAGAATAGATTGTTTAGAAAAACTTTGTTCAGTATTACAAAATTATCAAAAATTTGATAATGAAGGTCTATCAGGTAATATTGATTTAACAGTGTTAAATGAATTAAAATCTTTTTGTATAAAAGAAAAAGAAAGATATACAGATGCTGTATATGATAATATACAAATAAAAGAAAAATTTTATAAAGCATTTCAAGATGGAGATGCAATGATATATTTTCAAGAAGCTGAATTATATATTATTAAATTAATTTCAGATGTTTCAAATGCTTAATTTTAAAAACTATAAATATTAATAAAAAGGAGAAAAAGTATGTCAAATATAAAAACAAAAATATTTACTTGTTTATTATCTGCTATAATGGCAGTTGTGTCTATGCCAGTAGTAACAGCTTATGCTGCAGAATTAGATAATTCTAATATTAAAATTGAAAATGCAACAGTTACTGCATTAGGTAGATGTGGTAAAAATCTTAATTGGAAAATTGAAGGAAATAAACTTATAATTTCAGGTAAAGGTGCAATGTATGATTATTCTTATGAAAATGCGCCTTGGGATAAATATGATAAAAATATTTTACATATTGTAATTCAAAATGGTATTACATCTATTGGTACTTATGCATTTGCTGGTTTAGGTGGATATGTAGGTATAGATGTTACATTTTCTAAAGTAACAACATTAAAAACAATTAGAGCTCATGCATTCCAAAGTAGTTTAATACAAAGTTCAACATTGGTTATTCCTAATGGAGTTACTGCTATTGGAAGTTATGCATTTGAAGGAGATTGTATACCAACTCTTAAATTACCTACATCATTAAAAACAATTGGCGCACATGCATTTGAGAATGTATATTGGTTAAAATCTGTAAATATTCCTAAGAATGTTACTTCTATTGGAGATTATGCTTTTGCTGATATAAAATATTGGGATGATGATTCTATTTTTAGTTCAGCTGGATTAACAAGAGTTATTGGTGGTGCTGGTCTTAATACTATTGGTAAATGCGCTTTTAAAGGTTGTGATAGATTAACTGCATTTAAGATTACTTCAAAGAAATTAAGTAAAATTGGTTCTAGTACATTTAGTGGATGTAAAAAATTAACTACTTTAAATCTTCCTAATACAATTAAATTAACTAAAGCTGGAGTTAAAGGTTCATTAAAAGGATCTTCAATAAAGACAGTTAAAGCTAAATATTTCAAAGTAAAATATTATAGAAAATATTTTAGTAAATCAAATTCTGGTAGAAAAGTAATGGTTAAGAAAGCATAAAATTGTTACAAAAAGTTTACAAAAGAGGTCTTGAAAAAGGCCTCTTTTTCTTTTTAAAGAGCTATTTAATTTATATAGTTTTAGTTTATAAATTTATAATGTGAGGAGGGTAATAATTGTGTTGTCAAAAGAATTATTAAATAGCATGGTTGATTTTGAATTTTGTTGTGGCAATTATTGTCGAGGCTATAAATATCTTAAAATTAAAGTAGAAAATGATAAAATTATTAAAACGAATTTTACAAAATCAAAAAAGAATCCTGAAATTGAACAATTGATGACTAAAGAAGAATTTGAAAAATTTAAAGACGAATTATATAAATATATCAAAAATTGGACAGATTTATATTATGATGATGAAGCATTAGATGGAGAACAATGGTCGGTTGATATAATTTGTATGGACGGATTATTGCATTATTATGGAAGTAATGATTATCCAATAAACTGGAAATCATTTTTAAAATTTATGAAAAAGATGGAAGGAAATTAAAAAATACTATAAAATTGTAGAGGAGAGATGATATATGAACATGCAAGATAAATATAGTATCTTGTTTATATTTTTATTATTAATACAAATTACATGTTCAATATTATCTTTTAGATCTAAGAAAAATATAGGTAAATATACTGGATGGTTAAATATTTCAATTATGTTACCAATTATTGGTAATTTAATTATATTAAGAGCAAGTAATGAGGCTTCAGCAACAGTTGGATATTATATGTCATATATTGGAATGACATTAATTTTAATTGCATTAGCGTATTTTACTGTAATATATTGTAAAGGTGTTGAACCAGAAAGAAAACATAATAAATTTTATTTAATTTATATTATTGGAATATTTGATATATTTCAATTAGTTTTAGGTATATTTATACATCATATTTTTTCAGTGCAAAAGGTAATATTAGACAACAAAGAGATATTCTATATGGATATGTCTTCTTTTGGTTTAATTTTACATAGAGCATTAACATATATTATGTATGGATGTATTCTTATTACTTATATTGTATGTAGTGTAAAAGCTGCAAAATTATATAAAGAAAAATATTTAACTATTTTGTCAATTTTAATACTAGCTGGAATAGCACAAGGAATATTTATCTATTCAAAAATTCCAATTGATAGATCAATTATAGTACATAGTTTATTTGGTGTTATTGTATTTTATTTATCTATTTTATATCAGCCTTTAAAATTACTTGATACGTTATTATCATCAATTATTTCAGATATGGATGATTCAGTTTTTATATTTGATAATACAGATAAATGTATATATGTAAATGAAAATGGTTATGCTTTATTAGGAATTAAACATAATTTAAAAGCAGTTAAACAAGCATTTATAGACACATTTGGTGCTATTGCAGATAAAAGTGATAAATGGACTTCAGTTGTAAATACTCCAGATAAACATTTTATTATAGAAAAAAGAGCTGTAAAAACAAATAATAAATTATTAGATGGTTATTATGTTGTAATAAAAGATGATACTGAAAGATTCAAAACAGTTGAAAAAGAAAGATATGATGCTACGCATGATGAATTAACTGGATTATATAATATGGCATATCTTTATAACTATATTGAAAATGCACTTAATACTACAAGTGATAATTATAGCATTATTTATATAAATATTAAAAACTTTAAAGTTGTAAATGATATATTTGGTAGACGTTTTGGAGATATGGTCTTAAAACAATTTGGTCAATGGTTACAAGAAAAATTTAAAAATATTGCAACTACTGGTAGACTTGTTGGAGATACTTTTGGTATTTTTATAAAACAATCAAATTATAATGAAGCTGCATTCTTAAATGAATTAGCAGATTTTTCAATTGAAGGCAAAAATATTAAGCATAGAATTTCAGTACATATTGGTGTATATGAAATTACAGATAAGTTTGTTGATATTGCAACTATGTTTGATAGAGCTCACTTAGCAGTTTCTTCAATTAATAGTAATTATAAAACAGATATTAAACATTACGATGATAATTTAAGAAATGATGTAGTAAAAGAACAAAAATATACAAATGAAATATATGAAGCTATTACTAAAAATGAGATTCAGCCATTCTATCAACCTATTGTAGATAATAATTATACAATAGTTGGAGCTGAAGCATTAGTAAGATGGGTACATCCTGAATATGGTTTACTTAATCCGAGTGACTTTGTAACTATATTCGAAAAGAATGGTCTTATTGCAGATATTGATAAGTATATTTGGAAATGCGCTTGTGAAACATTATATAAATGGAAAGATACAAATTTTAAATATTTATTCTTATCAATTAACATTTCTCCTATTGACTTTTATTTTATTGATGTATTAAGTGAATTAAAGGGTTTAATAAATCAATATAATTTGGATCCTAGAAAACTTAGAATCGAAATTACAGAATCAACGATGATGTCTAATGTTGAAGAAAAAATGGTAATTCTTAAAGAATTAAAAGCAATAGGATTTATTGTTGAAATGGATGACTTTGGCTCAGGATATTCTTCACTTAATCTTTTAAAGGATATGCCTGTAGATGTACTTAAAATTGACATGCAATTCTTGTCAAAAGATAGTAAACGTGCTAATATTATTATTAAAAATATAGTCAGATTAGCTAGAGATTTACAAATTACACCTTTAATTGAAGGTGTAGAAACTGAAGATCAATATGATATGTTAAAAGGTTTTGGATGTCAATTATTCCAAGGTTATTTCTTCAATAAACCATTAAGTACATATGATTTTGAAGATTTTTGTTTAAAAATTAGTTAACTTTTGAAAAAATTTATTTATAATATTAAAATAAGGAGGTAAATTATGAAAAGCATAAAACGTAAGCTATATGTTTTTGTAATTAGTATAGTTTTGGCTATTTCTATTGGTGCAATTGTCTCATCATATATGACAAATGCTAGACAAATAGATAGACTTTATAAAAATATTACTTCTGAAAATGCTACTAATTTTGCCTCTACACTTGATGGTGATTATTTAGGAAAATTAAGAGTATTACTTGAATCCGATGAATATCAAGCAATACATACAAAAGCAACTAAAGAAAAAAATGAACAATTAATTCAAGATTATCTTGAATCAAAAGGTATGTGGGAAGAATATTGTAATATTCGTAATGCATTAACTAAATATATTAATAATATGGATGAAGTCAAATATGTATATATTGTAGCACATGGTGATGAAAATGCTGTACAAGATATGTATATGATTGATGATTCTAAACAAACATTATATGAGGCAGCTGGTCGATGGGAAGATAGAGAAGATGTATATTTAGGTAAAGATCTTACAAAAATTGATCCAGATATTTCATATAGTGATACTTGGGGTTGGTTAGTTTCTGACTTTGCGCCTGTTTATGATAGTAATGGAAATTGCGTTTGTATAGTTGGTTGTGATGTAGATTATTCTAATATTGCAAATGCGAAAATTCGTTCATTAATTATTAATGTAGTTGTAGTAGTTACTACAACAATTATTGTAATTATTGTTGGTTTATTTATTATTTCAAAAAATCTTATTAAACCACTTAAAGAAATTGCAGATGCAATTAAATTATTTAATCCAGCTGGATTAAATTCTATTGATGCAAATGTTATAAGTCTCAATATGGATCGTGATGATGAAATTGGTGAGATTTATAATAATATTAGAGCAAATCAATTAAAAATTGTTGACTATTTAAAGGATATTAATGAAATGTCTAGTAGTATTTCTCAAAAAGATAGCCAGATTAACCATTTAAATATTGTTTCTTATAAAGATGCATTAACTCATGTAGGAAATAAAGCAGCGTATATGCAAAAGATGCTAGATTTAAATAATAATCCACATGATTATGCAATTGTTATGATAGATATTAATGATCTTAAAGCAATGAATGATAAGTTTGGTCATAAAGCTGGAGATTATTATTTACAAGGTTGTTGTCAATTAATTTGTAAAGTTTTTAAACATTCACCAGTTTATAGAATTGGTGGTGACGAATTTGTAATAATTGTTGAAAATCAAGATTATATAGATAGACAACAAAAATTTGAAGAGCTTGAAAAAGCATTTGAAGTTTCTTATAATAAAGAGTCTGATATACCTTGGGAAAAATTATCTGCATCTTGTGGTATGGCTGAGCTTTCATCTGATGATAATACTGCAGAACTTGTCTTTAAGCGTGCTGATAAACATATGTACGAGAATAAGACTAAGTTTAAAATGCAACATGGAAGTTATAGATAAGGAGGTATAATATATGGGTATTCGTAATATTTATACTTTATTATTTATAATTTGTACAATAATACAGCTTGTTTGTGTATATAAAGCACGTCAAGCTAAAAAACCTAGTTCAAAATATATTATTTATTTTAATTTATCAATTGCAATTATTTGTGCTGCGAATTTTATAGTTAATATATCAACGAATAGGACATTATCGCTTGTTGGATATTATTTTTATTATAACGGAATGACTCTTACATTAATATCTTTAATAGCATTTACAAATTGTTATTGTCAAGATATTGATAAAAAGAAAAAGCATGGTAAACCTATTAAGTTATATATTATAGGTGGATTAGATATATTACAATTAAATATTGGATTATTTACAAAACACATTATAAAATTAAATGAAATAATAATAGATAATAGTGTATATTATAAAGCAACTCCATTAATAGGATTAACTATACATAGAATTATCAATTATGGATTATTTTTTGCAGTATTATTAATCTTTACATTAGGTGTAATAAAATCATCAAGATTATATAAAGAAAAATATTGGGTTATACTAATAACATTAATAGTCGGTGGTATATCACAAGCTATATTTATTATTTTAAAATCTAGTATTGATGGTGCAGTTATTGCACATGCAATAACAGGTGTTTGTATTTATTTCTTTGCTATTAAATATAAACCAATGAAATTATTAGATACATTACTTATGAATGTTACATCTAACTTAAATGATGCTATTTTAGTATTTGATGATTATAATAAATGTATTTGGGCAAATGAAAATGCGCATAAATTATTAAATACTAGAGGAGATGTAACAAAATTAAAAGATAATTTATTTGAAATGTTTGGAGATCTTTCAAATAAAGGTGAAGAATGGACAGAAAAAATTTATGTTAAAGAAACTGATAGATATTTTACATTAGAAAAGAAATCAGTTAACTCAATTGATAAATTAGAAGGTTCATTCTTGGTTATTGAAGATAATACTGAACGTAAAAAAGCAGTTGATAAAGAATTATACGAGTCTATGCATGATAGACTTACAGGTCTTTATAATGTAACAACTCTTTATAAACTAATGCGAGAAATAATTGCTGTAAATAAAGATAAAGACTATTGTGCAATATATCTTAATGTTAAAAACTTTAAAATTATAAATGATATATTTGGTACTAAATTTGGTGATAGAGCCTTAATTAAGATTGCAAATATATTAAAAGATAAAATTAAAGGCGAAGATGTTATTATTGCAAGATTAGTTGGAGATACATTTGGTATATTTATGCCTACTGAAATGTATAATGATAAACTATTCATGAATATGTTCTCTAATTTTAAAATTAAAGCAAATAAATATACTGAACATCAATTGTGTATTCATATTGGAGTTTATAAGATCTTAGATAAAAAATTAGATCCATCTGTAATGTTTGATAGAGCACATCTTGCAGTATTGATAATTACAGAAAATTATAAAACAACAATAAAATTTTATGATGAAAAATTACGTCAAAATATCTTAGAAGAACAACAACTTGCAATTGGATTATCAAAGGCATTAAATGAGGATCAAATTATACCATACTTGCAACCAATTACTGACGTATATGGAAAAGTTGTAGGTGCAGAAGCTTTAGCAAGATGGATTCATCCAGAGCTTGGTTTTATGCCTCCTGGAAAATTTATTCCTATATTTGAGAAAAATGGTATGATTGCTGAAGTAGATAAACATATATGGAGACATGTATGTGAAATACTTCAGTCTTGGAAAACAAAATATCCAAATTTATTTTTATCAATCAATATTTCACCAAAAGATTTCTATTTCTTAGATGTTATTCAAGTTATTACAGATTTAGTAGAAGAATTTGAAATTGAGTCTAAAAAATTAAGAATAGAAATCACTGAAACTGCTATGATGACAGATCAAGAAGAAAAGTTAAAAATATTTAACACTTTAAGAGAAAAAGGATTTATAGTAGAAATGGATGATTTTGGCAGTGGATTCTCATCATTGAATTTATTAAAAGATCTTCCAGTCGATGTATTAAAGATTGATATGAACTTCTTATCTAAAGATGAAAATGAAAGATCAAAAACAATTGTTAAAAATGTAATAAATCTTTCAAATGATTTACATCTTACAACTCTTACTGAAGGTGTAGAAACATTAAAACAATATAGTGACCTAATTGATATGGGAAGTGTATTATTCCAAGGTTATTATTTTGCAAAACCTATGCCTTTAGAAGAATTTGAAGAATTCGCAGATAATCATATTTAATAGGCTATTTAAATATAATAGTGGATGAGATAAAATACCTTACTCTTTTGGGTAAGGTATATTTTTTATATAAAAAAGGAGAATAAATAATATGTCTGTAATAGTATATTGTGGAATTATTGAGAATTTAATATTTAATTATACTGTATTTTCTAAAAAATGTGAAGAAGAAGATGGAAAATATTTATTAGAAATACCTACTAGTTATTTAGATCTATTTTATAATAACAACTTATATCCTTTTATATATATTGATAAAAATAAAATAGATAAATTAAATGATATGGAAATGTATAGTATAAAAGCAAGAGTTGTATATAGTACAAATAAAGATGAAATTTTTACTATAGTTGATCATGAAAGACTTAAACATTTAGAACTTGCAAAACGTCAAGTTGAATTACTTGAAAAACCAATACAAATTAAAAATTTTGAATAAAGGAGATTTTTAGTATGAAATATTATTTAGGAAAATTATGTTATGCAGCAAATATTGATCGTGAAATTTGTGATAATATAGCTGAAATTATTCTTATACAATCAGATGATGATTTAACTGAAGTACACCAAAGTGAATTAGAAAAATATTATGAAATTCAAGAGTTACTTGAACAAAATGATTGTGAAGAACTTCATTTAGAAGAAATTGATGAAAAAGAATATGAAGAAGAATGGGTACCTGCAGCAAAAGAAGGAAAAATGGTATCTTTATTTATAAATAAGAGTATGTTATAAGGAGAATTAAAATGGATCCTCGTGAAGAAAGATTAGAGTTTGAATGGGGAAAATTAAAATTTGCAAAAGAAACTATTAAAAATGGAATAGAAAATACTTTAAATCATGCAAATTTTAGAAATGTTGGTAGATATGTAAAATATGATTTATATAAACCAGAACACGAAAATAAGTATTTAAATATTACATTAGCAAAAAATTTTAATTTTTGGACTGTAACTGTATTTGAATATGAACAAAATTCTAGATTAACTTCTATATTTATTCATAATGGAAATGATCTTATTATTGGAAATAAATGTTTAGCATTTTATTATCTTCCTATTGAAAAAGATAATAGAGGTCATGCAGTATTTGAAAGTACAGATAAAGATTCATTTGATATTGCTTGTGCTAAATATAAAATTGAAGTTGGAGATACTTCTCCTGAATATATAGCATATAAAAATGCTTTAGAAGAATGTAATAAATTTGTAACAGAAATAAAAGATAGAGTATATCAAGCAGTATCTAATTTAAGCTGGAAAAATTATATAAATAGAATGAAAAAGATATTTGAAGATTATAGTCAATATACAAAAGATACATTAGAAATCAATAATGCAATTACTGTTAATGATGTTACAAAATTTGTTAAAATTGATTTTACTGATATGATTGATAGTATTATTACAATAAATCATTCATCTGAAAAAGATATTGAATTATTTAAACGTGTATTTATGGTATCATTAAAAAGATCAAATCATGCATTTAAAGAAGCATCTGTACGCGCGCATATAAAAGCTCAAGTTAAAAAAGTTGGTATTGATGAATATGTAAAAAATATTGAAATTGACAGTAGTATTGATCTTGGTAGTTTTGATTGTGTTCAAAAATTAATTATTGGTCAGTCAAAAACATATGATAATATTATAGATGAATCTTTTAAAAATATTACAGATCTTGAATTATTAGCAAAAAGTATTAATCAATTACTTAAACTTTATTACGAATATAGACATATAAATGAGCAAAATGCAACTAGACTTGCAAAATTCTTAATTGATAATTCTTTAACTAAAAGTATTTTTACAAGTAAAGTAAAAGAAACTGAAGCTGGTGGAAGATATTTTAGAAATCATAGTAATAGTGCTGATAATTTATCTGATATAACTCATAGATATTTATTTGTTGCAAAGATTAGAAAATCAGTAGCAAATAAACAAAATTCTGAAGGTAAATGGATAAAAGAAGAATCAACTGCAGAATTTAATGATTTACTTATCATGAGATTGTTAGATTTAGTACCTGCATTTAATTTAGAACATAAACATCGTACTGAAATTGGAACTATTACTGGAAATAGTGAAGATAATACAATTATAATTGATGCAATTTCATATGAAAGAAAAGATGCAGAAAAAACTACTGGTGCTAGATTAGCAGATTTAGTTGAAATGTATAATGAAAAATATAATGATGTCTTATTCTTAAAATATATAAAAGTTGAATGCATTGATAAATAATTAAAAATTTATTTACTTTTCAAAATAAATGTATTATAAAGATTATAAGAAAAGCTTAATTATTGCATTTATTTGTAAATAATTAAGCTTTTTTTCTTTAAATTTAGAAAGAGAAAGGAATTTGAAAAATGACAGACGCTAAGAGAATTGATTATTATAAGAGTCTAATTAATACTGATAGATACTTTGATGTTGCAGGAGCAATTCTTATGACCGGTGGTTTTACACTACCTGTACTTGATTATATAGAAGATGGAAATTATTTTATTTCTAATGCTCCAGATAATGAATTTGAAGGTGTAAAGTATTATACAAGACTTGATATTACTCCTTCAACTCGTAATGAAAATGATTTTGCAGGAGTATTTAGTTTTGGTACATTTGACGAAAACAATAATTGGCAGCATTTTACAAATGTTGGTTATATTCTTTATCAGAATGGAGAATGGACTTTATAAAAGACTATTTAATTTAATAGACATGTATGGAAATGACCGGTTACAAAACTGGTCATTTTTAATTTAAGAAAGGAGAATAGAAATGTCATTAGGAACAATTAAAACAGGCCAATATGGAAAATATTATTCATATTATTATGACCATAAATGGCAAAATCTTGGATTAAAAGATCAAGGCATTAATTTAACACCAGATCAAATTGATGAACTTATTACAAAAGAAATATTAGTATTTAAAGATGATAATAATAATGATGTTACTGCAAAGCTTATTACTTATTATAATGAAAAGAAAAAACAATATTGTAAATATATTCATTATGCAGGTGGATCTGTTATAAATGCAGATATTAACGCAGATTTAGCAACACTTGAAAAGTATAAAGGAAAGATTGTTCAAATTTTCTCAGAAAATAAAGAGTATTGGAATGATAAGAAAACTGAAAAGTTCATTAATAATACACTTAAATTATCTCAACCTTATTATTGCAAATCACAAATTACAATTGTACCTACTTTTATGAAAGTAGAAATTTATTATGGTAAGTCTAGAAAAGATACTTCAAATATATTAATGACAATGTATTTGAAACAAACTGGTAATAGATTAGCTATTGATTATTATCATACAGATGAGTATAAAGAAGCAACAGAAGCTGAATACAGAGTAGAAGAAGCTCAAGTTGAAGCTGAAAAGAAAGCAAAAGAAGCAAAGATTGCAGCTTCTAGAAATATGTATGATCAGAAAAAAGCAGAAGCAAAACATTGGATTAATTCTTTATGTGATCAAATCTGGGGTACTCCTCGTGAAAAGAAATCTAGAGAAGAAGTATTAAAAGCTGTATTACCTATGGTTCAAGGTATACCAAATTCAATAACAGCTTCTTCTTATGTACCTAGACCTGTTCATGAAATATTAACTGATGCAACAGTTGATGCTTTTTATAATTGGGCAAACTGGAAAATTGAAGAACCTGAATATTGGGAAGAACAATATGATAAATTAAAGAATTTAGTTTTAAGAGATTTACGTCAATGGTATGACTATGCTGTACTTAAGAATGTAAGACATAGTATATATAAAGATGTAGTTGAAAATGGTCTTGGAGCTGTTGTAGATCCAATAAATTTTGATGATGCATTAAATTTAGATGTATTTACTAAATTTAAAAAAGCAATCAAAGCAAAGGCTATTGATGCTCCTAAATATATTTGTTATGAAATGTTTCTTGATGTATTAGAGCCTGAACAATTAAGACAGAATATCTTAAATATGCTTAAAACATATCATGAATTCTATGATTTTCCTGCTAAAGATATTAAATCTCTTGCAAAATTCATTGCAACTCATAATTTGAAAGATTATTATGATAGAATTATGGATTTTGATGAAGCAATTGAAGTTATTATTGATCATTCAAAAGATAAAGCATTCAAAAAGAGAGTATTATCTAGTATTGCAGGTGGTGGAAGAATAGATTTATCATTCTTACAACAGAAGAGCTTCTATTTTGAAAAGAAAGCTCAAGTTAAGGAAGATAGAGCTGTTTGGGATCCAATAAAAGTATTAGATGACTTAAAAGCATTAATTCCAGAGTATAATTTTGGTTCTGATGTTGCAGTTATGACAAATGTAATACTTGATGCAGATGGATATACATATACATTCCAATTCTATACGTTCTCAGAAGACGCAAATGGTAATGATATGGATGGAAGAAGATTACAGTATATAACAAGATTATATAATAGAGATAAAAATGAAAAGAATAAACTTTATTTTAGATATAATTTAGACTAAAGGCTATTTAATTATACTATAACAGTAGAAAGGAAATTAATCTAATGACTATTGATGAACTTTATGAGAAAATTAAACCGATTTTTAATGCAATAAATTATCCTGTACCTGGATTTGATTTTATTCAAGAGACAGGAGATTTTGTATCAAATGAATACTATACTAAAGATGATGTAGATTATATTGTACTTGTTAATTCTGCAGGTAAAGTTGCTTATGGATTGACTGATGGTGTAGTATTTACTGAGTGTGGAGTATTAGGTTATATTTAAAAAGATAAGCTAGTCATTCGTGGCTAGCTTATTTGTACAAAAATAGTTATAAAATTATAATAATTTTTAGTTTACAAGTAAAAAAGAGCATTATATAATACAATTAAGTATTATATTAGAAAGGAGTAATGTCATGAAATGTCCTGATTGTAACGAGCACATGGGTGTAACTAATACATATGATGGTGAATTAGTAACAAATTATTTAAAGTATATTTCAAATGGAATTGCACAAGTTACTAACCCAGATCAGCTGGTTATTAGAAGAAGGAAGTGCCCAAAATGCGGTGTATACAGGTATTCAATTGAGATACTTGATCAGCCTATTAAAGTTAATAATATGATGCGACATACACTCAAGCAGAAGTTTTCAAAAGATTGATAAGCTATTTATATATAATAAATATAAGGTCTTTAATTTTTGTTAAAGGCCTTTTTAATTGAAGTGTGAGGAAATTATATGGCAAAAATTAAACAAAGTAACCCTCTGTATATGGTTAGAACTTCTGTAGAGGATCAGGAACGTGCGTTGTTTATTTCAAAGGCGCTTGTAAATTCTCACGCAGCTGTATCAGTTCATATAACTGAGGTAATTAGTACATTTGAATGGGAAGGATCTGTAGATACTATGAATGAGTATGAAATGACTATACTATGTACAGATCTTGAAAAAGTTAAAAAAATTATAAGTACATATCATACTTATAAGTTACCAGAATTTATTTATGTAAAATTAGAGTCTTCTAAAGAAATAAATAAATGGTGTAATGATTGGTGTAAATAATTGGAGGAAATTATGAGTAAAATTTACGAATCTGAAGAAGAGGTAAAGTGGTCAGAAAAGAAACGCTGGGCACTATTTGGACTTCCATGGACTTTTACTACATATAGTCTTACTGAAGATAAACTCTTAATTGACTCTGGATTATTAGTACAAAAACAAGAAGAAATATTATTATATAGGGTATTAGACATTACTTTAACTAGAAATGTAATTCAAAGAATGTTTAAACTTGGTACAGTTAAATTAAGAGCTGCAGATCAAAGCACTCCTTATTTGGAATTAAAAAACATTCCTAATGCTAAAAATGTTAAAAATATGCTTTCAAAGTATGTTGAACTAGCAAAAGATAAGAAGCGTGTTGGTTCTAGTGAATTAATGGGTACAGTTAGGGATTTTTAATATGAAAAATAAATCATTTAATACAAAAGTGATAATAATTTCTATTATAATTTGTACTATTATTTTAATAGCAAGTATAATTGGTATATTATTTATAAATTATAAATTAAATATATCTAAACCTCTAAATTTACCTAAACTAGAACAATCTGAAATGAGAGAAACATACTAAATACTGTCAAAGAATCCTAATGATGAGGAGTATAAATGGTAATATTGAAAGAAAATTATGGAGGTAATTTATGAGAAAAATAAGAAAGAGAGGTGATGGTCTATATTCTAGCACTAAAAATGCAATTTTTACACATAATTGCGGTGCTAGAGTATAGAACCAACCAAGTAGTTTGTGGAAGACTGGAAAATATTCCTTCACAAATGGCATTAGGTTCTACGCTTGGTACAACAATTGATGGTTCTCATAAAGGTGCTGGTATCACTAAAATGCAAGGTGAAATTGCACGTGTACAATATTATTTTGAGAATCAAAGTTGGATTGTCGATACATATTTTAAACAAAGAGGTCTAAATAAATTAGGTTATTTAGATAGTCAACCTCAAGAGAAAGAAGATATAATTCTTGAAGGTAATATAGAGTTAGATAATACAAACTCTAAAACAGTTATTGATTTTGATGGTCAACACGCAGAAATAGATAGCAGAAAAGATCAAAAATTTGAAGAATTATAATTTATATTTTCCATAATTAACGTAATACAAATGTAATAATTTTGTATTACGTGGAGAATTGTCATACTTATTTGATATATATAGATACAAGTAGAGACACAATATTATATAAATAATAATAATAATTAAATAATAATAATAATTATTATTATACATTACTGCAAAAATTTATTGAAAGGAGGATACGTTATATGAAAACAAAACCTAGTAAATTTATTAACGTATTACAATTGATTCTTGCGTATAGCGTATCCTGTACAGAAGAAAATATAATTTTGAATCAATTAACTTTTGCTTCATTTTTAGATATTTCACATAGAACAGTTGCAAGACATTTTAGTAAAGCAAAAGAGCTAGGATATATTAAAATAATTGGTTCTGTAAGAATTTATAATAAACATACAAAAAATAATTGGTTATCTAACATATATGAAGTAAATAATGATAAAATTAATGAATATATTAAATCTGAAGTTGGAGCAGATCTTTTAAATGATATTGATAACTTAATTAACTTATATCATGAATATATGAATTTTATTAAAAATCCAACTAATTTAGAAGATAAACTTATAATTGATAAAAAATCTCAAAATAAAATAGATATACTTAAAAAAGAAAATGTTTATTACATTAAATTACTTGATAAAGTTAATAATAATGTAATACCATTGAAATATTTGAATCAAGATAAAAAGCGACTTGTAAGTAATTTATGTTCAACTAGAAATCAGAGTCATGATCCAAATAATACTAGAATTAAGATTTTAAAAAACTATTTTAAAACTGAATCTGATATAATTGAATATGATACAAATGCAAGTATTTACAGATTGTCATATGCTTTAGGTCATGGTTATTGTGCACCTTTAGATATGGATATGTATGAAGTAATTTTTAAAGAATGCAATTTTGATTTAGAATGGAATGATGAATTACGTAGTATATTTAAGAAAATTTTGATGCCTATTTATATGCGAGAAAGTTCTCTTAAATATAGATGTTTACAATATAATTCTCAGAAGTCATGGAAGTATATTTTTAATAAAACAGATAGAGAACAATATAATTCTTATATTTGGCTTGAGGAAAGACTTCAGAGACCAATCTGGAATATATTAGATACAATTCGCAATTCAATGCATAAAGTATTAGGTCTTAATAAATTTTATAAGGCTGATATTTTTATTTATGAATCAAATTTACATATATTAATGTTGAAATTATTAAAAGATCTTAATGTTCAAACTTTAAATGTTTATGATGGTTTTTATTTTGTAAAAGGAACATTAAGTAGAGAAGAATATAATGAAATTTATACTAAAGCAAGTAATATCTTGTTATCACAATTGAAATAAGGAGATAAATAATGGCAAATATAGATATTGATATTCAGAATATTTCTGATAAAGATAAATCATCTGATGGAGAAATAGTATTGATTACTGGAGAAAATGGTGAACAATGCTATGCGTTACGTTATCCAGATGGTTCAATTAAATTAATCGATCATTCTAAAAATGATAGTACATACGATTAACAATAACTGAGAAAGGAGATTTGTAAAATGAGTACAATTAAATGGCTACCTACTACTGCACAATTAAAAAATGACGCACCTGGAACAATTATTTTAGGATCTCCTGGTTCAGGTAAAACATTCTTTTTAGTAAATATTGCTGCAAATGCATTAGGAATGGGACAAAGAGTTATTGCAATTGATCCTAAAAATGACTTAGGAGCAATTTATAATATTAATCCTAATATTGAAGTTGTAGATGTTAACTATATTAGACCTGGTGCATTAAATCCATTTGAATTTTTAAAGAAAGAAAAACCAGATGGTTCTTTTGAATATCCAGACTCAGCAACAATAACATCAATTATTCAATTATTATTAGGTAAATTAGATAAAGCAGATGAAGATGCACTTATTCCAAAAGTAAAAGACTTTGTAATTAAAAATAAGCGTAATGAACATATAGATTTATTAGATTTTGGAAATTATCTTTTAAGTAAATCAGATGTTGAATCAAGAACAATGGGTCAAAAACTTTTATTATATGCAGATAATAAATATGGTAAACTTTTATTTACATATGATACAGAGGCTAAACCACTTGTATTATCAAAAGATAAGTCTATTATAATTACATTACATGGTATGGAATTACCTGATTGTAGTAAACGTGTTGAAGATTATGATGCAAATGATAGATTTACTTCTACAATTATTTATATTATTGCATCAAAATTATTAGATATATTACAAGATAATGAAAAAACACCTAAAGTATTAATTTGTGATGAGGCGCATATATTATTTAATAATAGGCAAATGGCAAGTGTTATTAATAAATTTTTAACATTAGGTCGTGCATTAAATACTGCAACTGTACTTGCGTCTCAAGGTATTTCACAATTTCCTAAAAATATTGCAAATTATATTACTTCAAAATTTATATTTAAATCTTCAATTGAAGAAGCGCGACAATTTTTAGAATTATTTAATACTGGTGCGCTTGATGCGTCTCAGTCTATTGATGAAGATAATATAGTAACCGCAATTACACAGTTACCTAAAGGTGTATGTTTCTTTATAGATAGAAAAAATAGAAATGGTGTTATACATATTAAATCAAATTATGATGAAAAATTAATTTCATCAAATCCACTTACAAAGAAACGTATAGATGAAAATGGTAATTTAGTAGATAGAGAAGATATTGATGAAGAAGAATAATTAAAGGAGAAGATGAAAAATGGTAGATCTAAATGAAGAGTTTTGGATTAGTGTTTCTGAATTTTTGAATGCAAATCCAGCATTAGTTTTTAAGTTTACTACAACAGATTCAAATTCAATTAAACAAAGAGGGTTAAAATGGTTTGAATCTTGGCAAGCATTAAAATCAAATATTAAATATACACATGATATTTGTAGAATTCTTAAAGATTTGAGATATTTAAAAGAATCAAATGCATATATTAGTTCTCAAGCATTTGAATACTTAAATAAAATTAATTTAGGATTAAAAGAAATTGAACCTAATATTGAAAATGTTGAAGTTGTTGGAGGAGATAGAGAAAACTCTTGGTATTTTTATCCTGAAAATAATTCATATTTAGAAATAGCAACTTGGGCAAAGCAAAAAGTTGGTGGAATATTTGAAAATATGCCTTTGGATGAAATTATGAACAAACATATGTTCTTTGGATCTGATACTGGTTTCTCAAAAGGATTTTACAATGGTGATACAATTGTATTATATAAAGATATAGATGCTTTAGAAGAAAATGTAAAACAAGATGCTGAATTTGTAAGGAAGTAATACAAATGACTTTATATGAACAATTTGAGAAATATTGTCATAAATTACCTGGAAAATGTTATCCAGAAACAGCAGGTAAAATGGCAACAACTCATGGAGAAGCATTACATAGATTTGTATTACCATTTATAAAAAAGAATAACGCAGAAATTACTATAACTATTAAAAATTTAAATAATAATTTATATTATATTGTAGAAGATGTGAGAAAGAAGGTAAATTAAAAAAATGAGATTTTTAAGAAATAAGGAAGGTACAATTGTTGCAGTAATTGTAATTTTAATTGGTATTGCTGTTGGTTATTTTGCAGTGTCAACACTTGCCAAATATTATTGGGATGCTGCTGCAAATAATAATGCGTACAAAAAAGTAACTGACGAATTTTATAATGATGATGAAAATAAGGAAACTCCTACAGTTCCTGCAGATCCAAATGCGCCTTTATCTAATGATACTAAACAACAATTACTAGATAAGTATAATAAGATGCATAATATAAATAAAGATTATGTATTTTGGTTAAGTATGGAAGGAATTAATCTTGAATATCCAGTTGTATCATCTAGTAATGATAGAATGGGAGAATATACTTATTTAACTCATGACTTTTATAAGAAGAAGAATAAAAATGGATGTTTATTCATGTCTGAAAATTGTACAACAGATAGTGATAATATTATTATTTATGGACATAATATGAAATCTGGTGAAATGTTTGGTAAGCTTAATAGATATGAAAAAGCGTCATTTGTAAAAGAGCATCCTCTTATTTTAGTGTATTTAAAAGATGAAATTAGATATTACGAAATAATTTCAGTATTTACTTGTCCAAATGCAAAGAGACCTTTTAACTGGGAAAGTTATACATATATGCCAGGCGCAGGTCAAAGAGTAAGATTCGGATATAAAGTAAAAAATAGTTCTATGATTGCAACAAAATATGATCCTACTATTCATATGGATAAGTTCTTAACATTAGTAACTTGTGAATATACACATGAAGATGGTAGATTAGTAGTTATTGCAAGACAGTTAGGTACACCTAAGATAGAAGATTATCAAAAACAAGGAGTAGAATAATGAAATGTATAGTAGGAGGCATAGAATACTATATTGCTCAAAAAGATGTAGATCTTAAAAAGCAAGATTTAGGTTATATTTGTTCTATAAATCTTATTGTAAAAAATAATAATATTGATTTTGAAATATCTGAATTAAACTTTACTTGTAATTTCTGTATACCACAGAAAAATTATGTGATAGAAGATCCAATTGCATCAATATTTGCAATAGAATTCAATCATATTGAAAGTAGTAAAATAGAAGTTTTTGAAGATGATTCAATACATTGGTATGGTACAGCAGATATTAATTGGCGAGAACCTTTTAAATCGAATGTACCATTCGATATTTATATTTAAGGAGGTAATATATACATGGCTAACGGAAAACGATTAGATGAAAATATTGCCGACTCAAAAGATCAAGAGCAAGTATTAAAAGGTATACAACCAAGACATCAAAACTGTTTTAAATTCTTTAAAATTTGTAGATTTTTATCAATATTTGCATTAGTAATGGGAATTATTGCATTTATATTAACTAAAGTACCTGTATTTAAATTTATTACTGCTACAAGTTTTTATAGAAAATATATTTTTGGTGGAATGCTCATTCTTGCTGCTATTATTGGATTATTAGCAGTATTGACTAGAGTTTTATTCTTAAGAAAAGCTCCATTTGATGATTGGGTTTGGGATATTGCATCAAATAGACTTGGAACAGACGTTATCTTTTATGATAGTAGATACATATATCTTAGTTATGATAGAAAAGGAAAAGAAGTTGATAAGAAAGATTTTGTTACTGAAATGAGTGATAAATCAATTCATTATTCATATTTCTATGTAAAAACTGATATTGATGCTGGATATATTGTAGTTGAATGTAAAAAGCGAGCACCTATTCCAACAAAAGCATCATTAAATGCAGACGATGATAAATTTTGGAATATTATTCCATTAGGTTTAACTATTCATCCAATAAGACAAACTATCGCTCCTATTGGTTGGTATTTAAATGATCAAAATGTAAATGATGAATTATTAGAAACTATTCCGTCTGTTTCAATACTTATTGCTGGTGGTACAGGATGTATGGAAAAAAATACTCCTGTTGTAATGCACGATTCTATTATAAAGTAAGAAAGGATGTATAAATGAAAGCACAAAAAATTGTAATAACTGGAGGTCCATGCGCAGGTAAATCAACTGCCATGAGTAGAATTCAAGAAGAACTTAGTCAATTAGGTTACAGAGTATTTTTTATTACAGAATCTGCAACTGAATTTATTACTAGTGGTATTGTTCACACATTACCTAATTTTCAAAAAAATTTATTAGAATATCAATTATACAAAGAAAAAATGTATGAAAGAATTGCTGAAAGTTTAGATGAAAAAGTAGTTATTATATTAGACCGAGGTGCTTTAGATAGCAAAATTTATACAACTAAAAAAGAATTTAATGAAATTTGTAAAGCATTGCATACAAATGAAATAGAATTACGGGACAATTACGATGCTGTATTTCATTTAGTTACTGCTGCAAAAGGCGCAAAAGCTTTTTATACGACTGCAAATAATTCTGCAAGAAGAGAAACAGTTGACGAAGCAATTATAATGGATGATAAAGGAATAGCAGCTTGGACAGGACATCCACATTTTAGAGTTATTGATAATAGTACTAATTTTGATGATAAGATTAAGCGGCTCATGAAAGAAATTACTTCTTTCCTTGGTGAACCTGAACCTTATGAAATTGAAAGAAAATTCTTAATTAAATATCCAAATATTGAATGGTTAGAATCATTACCAAATGTTGAAAAAGTTGATATTATTCAAACTTATTTAATTAGTGATGATCCTAATGAGGAAGTTAGAATTAGACAAAGAGGTATAAATGGTAATTACATTTATACAAAAACAACAAAAAGAAAAGTTTCTGCTACTAAACGTGTAGAAGTAGAAAAAAGACTTTCAATAAATGAATATATCAATTATTTAATGAGTGCTGATACAACAAAGCACCAAATAAGAAAAACAAGATATTGTATGACATACGATAATTGTTACTTAGAAATTGATATTTATCCATTTTGGAAAAACAAAGCAATTTTAGAAATAGAACTTACAAATGAAGATGAAATAATCAATATTCCAAAAGAAATAAAGATTATCAAAGAAGTTACTTCAGATGATCATTACAAAAATTACAATCTATCTCAATTATAAATTTATAATAAAAATTATTTACTACTTTGAAAGATTGATATATAATATGAATAGATATATAAAAGTGTAATCTAAAAGTAATAAATAAGGAGATATTATAATGATTGGAGCTGTAATTGGAGACGTAGTTGGAAGTAGATTTGAGCAGTCAAATAGAAAATCTAAGTCATTTGATTTTTTTGATGATGGATGTAGACCTACTGATGATACTATTATGTCATTAGCTGTACAGGATGCTATTAGAAGTATTAAATCTCTTCAGCTTACAGATAATGAAGCTAAGGAATTTGTTATTGCAATAATGCAGTCTTATGGAAAAAATTATCCTGGAGCTGGATACGGATCTGAATTTTATAAATGGTTGCAGTCAGATCATCCTGCACCTTATAATAGTTATGGTAATGGTGCAATAATGAGAATATCTTCTCTTGGATTTGAGTTAGATAATCTTAATGATATTGAACATTATGCAGAACTTATAACTGCAGTATCTCATAATCATCCTGAAGCAATTAAAGCTGCAAAGGCATTTGCAGGTGCTATTTATATTGCTAGAACTACAAAAGATAAAAATAAGGTTGCTGAACATATTAAGAAGTATGGATATATAATTCCGGATCTTAATATTATTCGGCCTACATATAAATTTGATGCTTCTTGCCAGGGAACATTACCTGAAGCAGTTGCTGCATTTATTGAAAGTACAGATTTTGAAGACGCAATAAGAAATGCAATCTCTATTGGAGGAGATAGTGATACTATTGCTTGTTGTACAGGTGCTTTGGCTGAAGCATATTATGGAGTTCCAGAAGAAATGATTGAAGAACTTAGACATTATATGGGCTCTAACTTGTATAAATTGTTGATGTAAGGAAGAGAAAGGAAACATGTCAAAGGATTTACAGACTAGACTTGATAACATACTTAAGTCTTTACCAAAGAAAGAAATTCATATAAAAGAATTGAAATCTTTGTTAGCGACTAATAAAAAGTATGCAAATAAAGAATCAATACTAAATGCTGCTATTGATTATTTAAAAAATAAAAATATAAAAATAATAGAAGAAACAAAAACAAAAGCAAAACCAAACGTATTTGATGAAATACTTGAGCTAGAAGATGATATAGACGATTCAATTATTGAAGAAGAAACTGAGGTAGATAAAGAAGAATTAGAAGAAATTGAAAAGATTACTTTAAATTCAATACCACGTGCAATAGTACAATATTTTAGAGATCTTGATGTACTTGATACTTCGGTATTAGATAAAGAAACTGAATATGAATATATTAGAAAAGCACAAAGTGGTGATTTAGAAGCTCGTGATGAGCTTATTTACCACAATTTACTTTTAGTAGTAAAAATTGCTAAATACTATAATGACAGATACGATTGTAGTCTTGCTCTAGATGATTTAATTCAAGAAGGAAATATGGGACTTCTTGAAGCATTAAAGCGTTTTGATTTATCTAGAAATCTTAAATTTAGTACTTATGCTGAAAAATGGATAAGAAGTAAAATTTTAAGAATAATTGCAACTGAAGGTAGAACAATTAAATATCCTAGTTGGGTTGTAGATTTAATTAAAAATGTTAACTACGTAATAAATAAATTTGAAAAAGAAAAAGGACAATCTCCAACAAATGCAGAAATTGTAAAAATTTTAGCTACGCGCGGTTATAAGATTTGTTATAGACTAAATATAAATGAAGATTATATAAATTTTGCAAGAGATCTAATTAATTCTAAAATAATTTCATTAAATACTCAAATTGGAGAAGATAAAGATTCTGATCTTGGAGATTTTATTCCATCTACTGAATATTCTCCAAATACTGAAATTGAAAGAGATGATTTGCTTGAAAAAATTAATAAACTTTTACCTACTATATTGAATAAAAAAGAATGTTATATTATTAGACAAAGATATGGATTAAATCCAGAACATAATTTTAGAACATTAACTGATCTTGCGCAAGAATTTGGAGTAAAACATCAAGCTGTTCAACAAATGGAAAAAAGAGCTTGTGCAAAGCTAAAAAGAGGTAGTGTTGGTAATTTATTGAAAGCGTATTTTACATCTAATTCATTTTGTGATTTTTCAGATGATAATTATAAAAAGGATTATATATTTTAAATATGAATAAGAAGTTGGAACGTAAATTAAAAAATCTTAATGTTCAGAAAATTGATTTTCCTGAACTAAAAAATATTATTTTTAGAAATAAGGATTTTAGAACTACAAATTATCTTGTAGAGTCTATTGATTGGTTAATAGATAATAATATTAAAGTAACTAATATACCAAAGACTGACGCTTTTGCAAAGTTTAATGAAAATAAAGAAGATCAAACTATTGAAGAAGAAGATGCTGAATATGATACTTCTGAAATGACTACTTTAGAAGAAGTAGAGGAAATTGAAAAAGAAATTGAAGAAGAAGATAAGGCATCAAACTATACTGAAATTAATACTTCTAGTGATTATATTCTTAATTTATATATAGGTGATGTTTCTGCAATTAAAAGAAAAAATCTTACTAAAGAAGAAGAAGTAGAACTTTTTAAGAAATATCATAATGGTGATGAAAGTGCAAAGCAAGAATTAATTGAAAGAAATTTAAGACTTGTATTATTTTGTGCTAGAAAATACGCAAATAAGTCATTAAAGTTAAGTATAATGGATATTATTCAAGAAGGTAATACTGGTTTACTTATTGCATTAGATAAATTTGATTATACCATGGGATTTAGATTCGCTACATATGCAGTTTGGTGGATTATTAATGGTATTAAGACTGCAATTGCAAATAATGGTAAAACAATTAGAATACCGATACATACAACTGAACAAGCACTTGCAGTTCTTAAAGCAAAATCCGCTTTAATGAATAAAACAGGTAAAGAACCAACATTTGAAGAAATCGCAGATTATTGTAACAAGAATGATCTTAATAAAAATGTTAAAAGAAGAGATGGTGTAAAACCTCCTCTTACTGCAGCACAAGCAAAAAAGTTCTTATTTATATATCAAACTGAACTTATTTCTATTGATACACCTACTGGTGAAAATGAAGATGATAATCTATATGAATTTCTTGAGGATAAAGAAACAGAATCACCAGAGAGTTATACAGATAGATTAGTACTTAGAGATCAAATTGAAGAAGTTATGAACCAAAAACTTAATAAAAGAGAAAGAATAATGGTTAAGCTTAGATACGGCTGGGATGATGATAATCCTAAAACATATGTTGAAATTGGTGAAATGTTTGGAGTAACAAAACAATGTATTGAATCAACTGTAAAAAGAGCTCTTAAAAAGTTAAGTAAATCAACAAAACTTAAAATACCTAAGACAAAGGAAGAATTAAGATGGTGGAGTACAAGATAACATTTTCAGATAAAAGTTTTATGTATGTAGATAATACATTTAAACTTTGTTTATTTAAGAATTATAATCATAAACCAATTAGAGTAAATATTAAAGATTATTTAGATTTTTGGCATATATTTCTGAATAATTATTTTTTTATGGATCAAATTTCTGAAAATAATCAAAAATTACTTGCTTTTAGTATTACTGAAGCTGAAGATAGAAAAGATTTGCCTTTAAATACACGATATAAAATGTCAAATGATATTGAAGTTGGAGATATTGTTGAAGGTCCAGATGGTCCTAGAACAGTAAAAAATCTTCATCGTGGTGAAGAAGCAATGTATGAAATTGATATAAATGGTGTAAAGTATAATGTAAATGAAGGTCACGTATTACACTTAATTGATAAAGATGATCCTACTAATGTATTAGATATTCAAGTTGGAGTATATATGCATATGGATGATGAATTTAAAAGTCATTGGGTAATGGAAAAGATTATAAATTAAACTAATTTTATAATTTATTTTTTAATTATAGCTCAGACATATTTGAGCTATTTTTATATTTAGGAGGAAAATATGAGTAGAGATATGAAACCAATTGAGTTTAAAATGTTTAAAGATGCATTTCCAGATATGCCAAGCTTATATACTAAAAATTATGTATATTCAGCAACTGGAAAGCCTGTCTATTCAGATGAAGAAATAGAAAATGCGTCTAAATATCCAATGCTTTCATTGTGTGGGCCAAATGTATTTTTAGCATTAGTAGAAGAGCATCTTATTAATAATGAAGTAATACAGCAAATTGAAGATATTTTAAATAATAGACCTTGTGATGATAAAGAATTAACTGAAAAAACAATGTTATGGTATAAAGGCGAATTAGAACCTGGATATTATATGGATGGAAATAATTATGCATTTTTAAATTATATTAAGCAAGTAATAAATAAAAAAGGAGAGCAGGAAAATGACAGAAATACGTGATCAAGAAATCATTAGTAAACGAGGTTATCCTGAAATAACTGATGATAGAGAATTAATTGAAAAAGCAAAAGAATTAACAAATGATTGGGAAAATAGACACGGTAAAGGAAATTACGACCTTAGAACATATCAATTTGATACATTTAGTTTTTCAGAGCCATATAGATCATTTACAGATGCAGAATTTAAAAGAATAAAAGAGCTTCAAGAAATTGAAAAAGAAAAGTATAATGATATGTATGATTGGACTCAATTTATAGGTAAACCTTTAAGTGAAGATATTATTATTCGATTCTTAGATAAACAAATTTATAAATCTGAAAGAAAATGGGGACCATATAGTTTTTATACTGAAGAAGCAAGACGAATTAAAGAAGATACATTAACTAGATGGAGACAAGGTGAATTAGTAGAAGTAGATAGAATGGTTGGTGACTATCTTGAAAAGATCTTATACAGTGATGGTCAAGTTAGAGATGTTGTTTGGAGAAATTAATTTTACAAATATAGTAAGATAAATTACAATATAATGGAGGGAAATGATATGCCAACGGATGAGTTTACTAAACTTACATATTTGGAAGCAGAAAGTCCTAATAAATTAGTTGAGTTAATAAATGACTTTTTGATGAAATATCCAGTTATAAAAATTGATTATATTATGAATAAAGAAATGTTTGGCGCTTATATTTTATATATACAACAAGAAAATGGACCTAAAATAGGTGCTAAACTCGAATATTCTATAATAAATTTTAATAATTGACCTTAGACTATTTAATTATAATATTATAACACCTGTAAGGAAAATTGAGAGGAGAACTTAATGATGATTAAAAATTTATATTTCTTATATAAATTGTAATAGAAATAACTAAATTTAGCGAATGGAGGAAAGTATGATAGTTTATGAAGATAATCATGTAACTGTTGATGCTCGTATCGACGCTAGTTTAGATATTCCTGTAATAATTACAATTTATTATAATGATAAAGAATATCACTATCATTTAGATGGGACTACTGATGATAATTGCCCATATGATGCAGATATTAAACCTTGGATTAAAAAAGCAAGACTTGAATTAAATGAACTTATTTGGGCAAATAAAGAGCATCGACAACCAAATCAAATTACAATTTCAACTCCTTTAAAATTAAGAATGAGATTCAATAAAGATTAAGTAATTTGGTTTAAAAATTAAAAAATTATATTATAATATAATTATACAAATAAACAAGAGGTGAGTATTATGTCTAAAGCAAAAGATTTTATGGATAGAAAAATTAAGGCACGTCATAGAATTAGAAGAATTGAAACTAGACATAAGAAATTAGAAAGAGCTAGAAGACATGATAATAATGAATATTCATGGTATAAAGGCGGATATGGTGTTAGAAGAACTGAAGAACATCATAGATATGAATATTATATGGTTCCTGAACGCATTAAAGAATATACAGTATATGATTTTGATGAATACTTCAGAACTGGAAGAGATGCAACAAAAACAATAAGAAAGGTTATTCCTGCATATAAGGCTCGTAAATTAGTAGATGTAATTGAAAAGCCTGTATTTAAAGTATATAGATATGGGCCAAGAATTAAGCCTTATAGACAGGATGCAGCTAGGAGATTTAGAAGAACTAATAAGTTTGACGAAGAGAACTATGAGATTTTAAAAGGTTCTAAATATAAAAGATATTATGATATAGATTGGATTTTATGGTAATATGGACGATGACAGTTTATCGCGAAAACGTAATGAATTATTAAATATATTTAAAACACTTGTTCAATTTAAACAAATAGAAAATAATGTTTATTTTGACGAATGCATTGGAAAAACAAAACTAGAATTAAGATCAATAACAAAAAAATTAAAATAATAAAAGGAGGTGCTCTAATGCACCTCTTTTTAATTGACATTTAGGAGGGAAACTAATGGGATTAGGTAAATTAAAAAATACTTATAATTTAACCGCAAAATTTGATCCTTATAAAAATTTTGGTAATACAGCAGTTATAAATGAATATGAAAATGGTAAAACATTAACTTGTTATAAAGTTTTAATGTTATATGTGGATAATAATGGCAATTTTAAAAGATTTATTAAAGATGAATCAGAAGTTATAAATAATAAGATATATGAAGAATGTAAAGAATTTATGCTTCAATATTCTGATTTTTATAATTTAATTGAAGGTGTTCATACTAAAGATAAAATAATGAACTTAGAATTATATAATGAAGATGAAGAAACTGAAGAAACTATTACTTTAGAAAAATTACTTGCACGTAAATTTACTGTGGACGATTTTAGAACTTGCAAAGTATCTTCTTATAATGGTGAATTTACATATCAATTTGATTTAAAAGAAGTTGAAAATGGAGATGATCAAATTACTTTTAAAGGAACATTATTACAAGGTGATAATATAAATACTCTTATTAGAATTGATGATAATGATCCAATCTCTATTGGATTAGCAAAATGTTTTAATAATTCTGTATTATATTGTAGTTTTGATGTTTCAATTGTTATTCATAAGTCATTATATATAAATCAATTACTTGAAAATATGATGGAAGAAAATGGAGACTGGATTAACTTTGAAAAATTAGACTTTGATAATATAGTCATTACTCAACAGATAAATAATGGCTCATACTATATAGATTCAGCAGATAAAAATCCAGAAGCATTTATTAGATCAAGAATTAAAAGATTAAATTTAACAGAAGAACAAATTCAAGGAGTACTTAATACATTTAATATATTCTATGAAGCAGATAAAGAATATATTGACAATTATAGATTATGTGATTGTCCAAATCTATTAAAAAATTGTTGTTATGGTGCTGAAGCTTTAATTATTCCGTCTAAAAAATTAGAAGATGAACTTATAATTATAAAAAATTCTTAACTTTTAAAAATTAATTTACAAAAAATATAATTAGTAATATAATTTTTTTAAGAAATATGAGAGGGAATAGACATGATAGATCTAATTGCAATAGAAGAAAGAATTGAAGAGGCAAAGCCAACTACTATTATCACAAATATATTTGATGATAGTATTATGTATATATGGGATTTAGGGAAAGATCGAGTTATACAGCTTGCATTTTTTATGTATAATGATAAACTAGTAGGTAGATTTGATATTTCTGATGATGATTTATGCATAAAAGATTGTTCTTCTATTGTAGATAATACTATGGATCTTTTAATTGAGATGAGTGATGCATTAGAATATATAGAGACATTTTGTTCAATGCCAGTACAAGCACAATTACAAATTATTACAGATACTATCGATGAATTAATTCAAGAAGAAGGATAGTGTATGGCTAGTATAATAGATAAAATATTAGGAAAGAAAGAGAAAAAGAAGAAAGGTAATATATTTATTGCTGGAACAAATGTTGATAATTCATTAGATTTAGTAATTAAATATTTTAAAATACCTTCAAAGAAGTTATATACAGAACAAACAGTTTTATTTGATAACTTAAAGGAACTTGAAAAAGAAGCAATTAGACGAGAAAATGAAATAGTTGATAAAGGTTATAAAGACTATACTCAATTATTTGAACCTAAATTTATAGTAATAGAAGATCTTGAATCATTAGATCTTACTAATACTATAATGATGGACGCAATTAAAGAAAAATTAGTTACTTTAACTAATAAGAGTGAAATTACTGGATTATTTTTTATATTTATTATAAAAAATGATAATTGCGCAAATATATTTTTAGATATTTATAAGTCATGTTTATATAAAATTCATTTTGGTGAATTTAAAGACTCTATTTATATCCAAGAAATATTTGAAATGATGACAAAGCATTTTACAAATGACGAACTTAATGATATAATAAATAAGTTAGTAATACAATATTCAGATGTAGATGTAGCACTTTTGAATATTGAAGAATTTAATTTTTATATGAGACAACCTATATGAAAAAGATAATTTTTGATTTAGACGATACTATGTGGCCACTTAATGCAAAAGCATGCGCTCTTGCAAATGTTGACATTAATAAATTAGTATATTTTAATCTTAGCTTGAATAAAGATTTAACTAAAGCTGAGAGAGAAAAGCTATGTAGTATTTATAGTGACCCAGGTCTTTGGAAAAATATAAAGTATTATAAAGGCGCTAAAAAAATTTATAAGTTAGAAAAACATAAAGATGTAAAAGTTTTTATTAATTCTAATAGTATGAATCAAGATGTTCGAGCATATAAAAGAAGTATTTTAAGTAAGGACCTTAATTTACCTAATAAACAGATTATATTGAATAGCTCTTGTAGAAAAAAGAATATTAAGGGAGCATTTATATTTATTGATGATAATCCTGATAATATTTTGCATGCTGAATCTGAATATTATATTATGCTTGATAAACCTTGGAATCAAAAATTAAAAGGAAAGAATATTTTTAGATGTTATTCATTTGAAGAAATACTTGAAACAATAGAAAAACTTATAAAGGAATCTGAATCATGAAAGCATTAGTTATTGCAGATACTCATGGAATTTTAAATTCTATCTATGAGCAAATTAAAGATCAAATTCCTAAATTTGATATGGTTATTTTATTAGGTGACCATAGCACTACAGATATTAGATGCGCACAATTAATTGCAAATAGAAAAGTAGTATTTAGAATTGCAGGCAATCATGATATGCCTTATTCAACATCAACACATAATTTTCATGCAACATTATGTAATGTAAATCCATCTTTTACAGGATGGCAAGGTTCTCATAAATATAAAGAATCGCAATATTATGGTTATACTCAAGATCAATCTTTAAATGAATATAGAAAAATGCCTAAAGCTGATATTTTATTTTCTCATGATGGACCTTTTAATAATGAAAAAGATGAAGCTCATTGCGGTCTTAAAGGTATAACTAAGTATATTAAAAAGATTAAACCAAAAACATTTATATTTGGTCATTTACATAAACCAAATACATTTAAATTATATGATACAAATTGTTTTTGTGTCTATCAATTTTCATGGTTTGAATTTGATAAAGAAGGAAATGTACTAAATTATAAGCAATTTAAAACATTCTAAATAAGGAGAACTATTATGAATCTATATGCAGGAGTTGTTGATTTAAATAATAAACAATATAAACTTTATACAATAGAAGCCGAAGAAACAAAAGAAGCTGAGTATAAAACTTCAAAAGCAGTATATGTAAATTATTCAACTACATTAAGCAAAATTTCAAGACATTATTGTAACTTAATGTTACATATAGGAAAGACAAATGAAGATAGAATATATGTTTATTACTCATTAAATAAAGATATAGTATTAAATAAAATGGTTGATTTTGTAAATAAAAATGATGAAAATAAAATAACAATTGATGATATAATTATTATATAGGAGGTATTATATGAGAAGCGATGTTAGAAAACTTACAGATGAACAGAATAGAATGCTTTTTGACACTTATTATAAGTTAATCAAGCCTATTGAAGAAATTTCTATTGATGAATATTTAAATGCTCCTGAAAATTTTTTAAATACAAATTTTGATGTACAGAACTATGGTAAAAAGGAATAATGACTATGTTGACTTTAAAAGATATTATTGATATGACATATGAAGAATATGTTGAACATTTGTTGAAAAAGTATGGTCCTGTACCTGAGAATTTTGTAACTAATAGAGAATGTGAAAAGTTTAATCTAAATATTGATAGATCAAAAGAAGGATTAACTATTCATCATGTTAAGGAAAAGCTTGGTGGCGTTCCTATAAATTGGTATGATTATGAAATGCATAAGAAAGAAAATTTAGTCTACTGTGATATGGTAGAACATTTTCTTTTACATGTTAAGCTTTTCTATGATCCAAAGTTTAATTATGAACAACAAGGTATGTTACATATTGTAGATGAAAATGGACAATCTGATGAAGAAATAGATGATTTAGATCCTGCAATAATAACTCCAGAAATACAATTAGTCGGATTTAAAATGTATTTAAAAGATATGATCTTTGAAATCAATAGATTATATTTTGATAATATTTGTTATGGTCAGCCTGGACCTACTAGAATTCCAGGATTAACAACAAAAATATTACCTAAGTATAAAGCATATCTTGGAATACTTAAATATATATTACTTGTAACTGGTGTAGGATATATGGAACAGTTTAGTGAAGCAGTTTTAATTTGTGCATCTACATCAGAATCTAGTATTTGTCATGAAATATCTGCAGATTTGTTAGATATGATTATTGATTATAAAGATACTTCAATTGATCTTTAAGAGGTAATATATATGAAGAAAACAATTAATCTTGGAAATTGTACTGTAAAAGAATTAAAAGAAGCTTTAAAAAATACAAATGACGATGTAATTATTAATATTTGTAATACTGGAACTACAGGTATAATAAAAGATGTTAATATGGATATTAGTAAAAAATCTATTTGTATAAATATTGAAGCGGATGCATTAAAAAAGGGGTAATAATGAATTATTTTTTAAAGAAATGTATAGCTGAAGGGTGGCCAGTTGTTTGTGACTATGATGGTGTTTTATTTGAAGCACGATTTGAATATATAAGAGTTGGTGCTTGTAATAATGATGAAGAAATCAGAATAAAGCATGAACAAGGTTTATGGTTAATTACTACTCCAATTGGTTTTATGATAAATCTATTAAAAGATTTATCTAATCCAAAATTTGTATTATCACATATTCATACGGATATTGAAGAAAAAACAAAAATTAAACAATTAAATAAATATTATAATGGAATTCCTCTATTGAGAGCTAATTCTGTTGAAGAAAAAATTAAATATTTACAAGATATTTATGATAAATATGGTGGATTTATTTATATCGATGATACATTACCTTATATTCAAATATTTGAGAATGCATTAACTGAAGATACTATGCATTTCTTCCATGTATCATCTTTATATGTATAAGAAAAAATAACATAATGGAGGATAAGTATGGTAAAAGAATACGATTTTAATTATTCAGGTGGTTATATTACAATACAAGATGCTGTAATTAAACTTGATTCTATTGATTATTACAGATTTGATCCTAATCAATTAGTCATGATTATTAATGGAGTAACTATTGGTTTTACTTTAACAGAAAAAGATAATGTTGAATCAATTAAAACTCAATTACAAGACCTCTTTAATCCTAGAGAAATAGTATAATAAAATATTTTTTATTATTTAAGAGGCTATTTAATAAATAATAGAGTGGAATCTGCACAATGGCTTAGTTTAATAAACTAAGTCATTTTTATTACAAAAAAATAAAAAGGAGAATAAAAATTATGAAAATGACAACTTGGGACTTAATAAATGAGGCTAGAAGAAGATTAAATTATAAGTATAACAAAATTGAATGGGTAAATTGTGATTATAGAGTAGAAGATAATAAGTTAATTGTAACTCCAAGAATGATTGCAATAAATGGATGTGATGTTTATTGTAAGGATGAGGAAGTTTGTACTGATCCTTTGACTGTATATTTTGATAAAATACTTCCTAAAACAGTAACATATGTAGATTATAATCCTGAAACTAAAGAATTAAGATTAAATGACACAATTTATTTTATTAAAATATATTATGATGTTGGATTTTTTATTGGAGATTTTGGATGCCAAGACTCACAAGCATTAGAAAGTTTAATGAAATATTTTGGTGAATGGTTATTAAAAGGAGACTAATTATGGGACTTGATATGTATTTATATAGAGCGGATAAAAAAAGATTAAAAAAATTTGAACAATTAACTGATGAAGAGAAAAAGAATGTAGAAAAACCATTTTATGAAGTTGCGTATTGGAGAAAAGCAAATCAAATAAGACAATGGTTTGTTACAAATTGTGGTTATCCAGAAAATGGAAATTGTATAGATTTTAAGCTTAAAAAATCAGATTTAGAAAAATTAGTTGCAGATTGTAAAGCAATTCGTGAAATTTATAAAGAAGCTGAAAATTTATTTGGTGAAGATGAAGATCAAATTTCAAATTATGTAGGAAAGAAAGCTAAAAAAATATTACCTACTCAATCTGGATTTTTCTTTGGTTCCACAGATTATGATTATTATTATTTAATGGATATTGATAATACAATAGAACAATGTGAAAGAGTATTATCTGAAACAAATTGGAAAGACGAAATTGTAGTTTATTATGAATGGTGGTAATTAAGGAGAAATAATATGTCTAATAGATTTGATGCTGAACAAAGAGCTTTTAATAATTGGATAAATACAAATGCAGAAACTGTTGATATTTATAGAAGATACAATCATGATTTTGAGTTTTTTATGGTACCTATAATTCAAAATAGAATTAAAAAAGAAGGTTATACAAAATATCTTGATTTAACAGATGAAGAAATTGATAAACTTTGCAAAGCCATAGATGAAAAGAATGAGCAAATAAGTAAAGAACCTGATGAAAATGGTGTAAGACACATTTCAATTTGGCAAGGGTATAATGAAAGAGATACAATTATTTTAATTAAAGCATTTGTAAAACTTTCAAGCGATGACCAAAATATTATATTAGGTTATTCTTTTAGATAAGGAGTAAATTATGACTAGAGAGGAAATTATAGAAGAAGTTCAAAATTGGAGTGGAGAGAAAACCGATATTTGTGCAAATATTCATCCTGAATTTCGTGATTATTATAATAGATTAAGTGGTAATGTAGTAGATGTTGTTTTTGATGATTTTGAGGGTAAAGCTAATAGAAATACTACATTTTTAGGTATAATTGGTGGATTAGTTGATTCTATTATAATTGGACTTCCAGAAAAAGATGTTAGATATTATGCATTAATTGCTGTTTTATATGATACAATTCATAATTATCAAGACAATTAAGGAGTAAATAAATGAATATTAAAAAAATTTGTGATTATTTAAATAATAATTATAAAGAAGTATTAGAATATTCTTTTTATGGTGATATATGGGACACTATAGTTACTATTAAATTTACTGGTGACTATATAGTAGATAAAGAATTTGGTGATGATTTTATAATTAAAGTGCCTGTAGAAGTTATAACGTCTGAAGACGATGGTGAAAGTTTAGATGAAATAGAGTATTATAATACTGAATTATTTATTTGTAATAATGCAGGTAGACTCTTTATTAGTTTAACAAGATACCCAAATGATCAAGGTGAAATAATTTCTACTGATATGTTTGATACAAATGATTATACTGGTGTTACAATTTGGGAATTTCATAAGAAGCCTCTAGATTATTTATTTAAAAAAATAGGAGAATAATATGTATAAGCATCTTGAACAATTAGATTTTAATTTTGGTGAAGAAATGTTTAGAAGTGCATTAGATCTTAAAAATAGTGATAAATATCATGAATATATGGTTGATGAATTTGAATCTGAATTTGACGATTTAAACGAATTAGATGAAGTTATTGCTGAATTTTATGATCTTATTCAAAGTTTAACTCTTTATAAATCTGAAGGTTATGAATATATTGAATTAGCGGATGATCGAATTGATTTTGGAGTTGGACATTTAAAATTAACTGATGAAGATTATGTTCAATTAGAAATTAGTCAACAAGTATATTTAGATGACGCTTGTCTTGCATTTACCGAAAAGACAAATTCTGAAATATATTTACTTGGTAGAAGTGGAAGACATGTTTGTGTAGATTGTAATTTTGATAATGCACTTAGATTAGAAGAATTATGCGAAGTACAAAAGAAATTACAAGATAGATATATTGAGGATATTCAAAATGAAGCAAAGAAGCTTGCAAAAGGAAAATAATAAAGAATTATTTATTTAATATAAATAATATTGAAAGGAAATTATGTAATATGATTGTAATAGGAGTAGATCTTGGTAACAAATCTAGGAATAGTATTTGTGTTATGCAAGATAGTAAATTATTAGAATGGAGTAGATTAAATTATTCTGATTCTAAAAATACTTGGGAGCATAGACAAAAGATAGTAAAGCAGATAAAAGAATATATTAAAAAGTATAAGTTAAATAAAAAAGATTATCTTTTATTTGAACAAATATTCTTTAGTAGAGGATTATCTAGAATGGCAAATATAACAAGTATGGCATTCTTACAAGCAACTCTTATAAATGAATTTTCAAATAAAATTTCTATAAGTGAAGTACATGTACAATCTTGGAAATCTAAAGTATTAGGTTCAAGATCTGCTACTAAAGATGACGCAGTTAATTATGTTGAAACTTATTATCCAAATGTAGATTTAGATATTATAGTAGAACATAAAAAGAAAGGTACTGAAATAATAAAAGATAATGATACAGCTGACGCAGTATGCATAGCAAAATATGCATTTATTGTGGATCAAAAGAAGTTAGATGAGCATTTAGTTAATTATACATAAGGAGATAATTAATTATTATTTATTTAATATATAAAGGAGAATAATATTATGCAAATAATTTCAGCTGAATTACTTACAATTGAACAATATATGAAGTATAAAGACGTAATACCTTTTAGTGGTGATGCATTTTGGCTTCAAAGTAATCAATCAAATTCTGAATTTGCTCCGGTAGTAGCGAATTCAGGTTATTTTAATGAAAAAGATGATAATTGTTTTGCAAATACTCTTTGTGCTTTTGGTGTAAGAATATTATTAACAGTTGATGGTTTTGACGAAGATATATTAAATTTTGGCGGAAGAGATGTATATACAAAGATTGATGATAATTTATACATTTCAAACAAAATACTTGATTACATTTGGTATGATCAAAATAGTAGCGATTATAAGAATTCGTCTATTAGAGATCAAATTCAAAAGCACGTAAAAAAATACAAAATTTAGGTTATTCAGGCGCAGGCAAGTCTACACCGATAAAGATACTAGTCTCTATGTAAATGGAGGGTTAGTATGGAAATTAAACAATAAAAATAAAATTTTAAGGAGATTATTATGTCTAATAAATATGATGAAATAAAATTTGTTTCTCAATTTTTCGATTTAATAGACAAAAATCCAAAAATAGCAAATACAGTAACTATGTATAAACCAAATGTTGCTATGACATTTAAAGGACCTTATGTATTATTAACATATGAAAATGGACTTAATATAATAGTTAATTCTTATGATTATGATGAAGTTATACATAGTATAAAATATCCAAAAGATGTATTGAATGCAGTTGATAATTTTTATTTATTTACATTATAATAAAAATGTATTATAAATAAATAGGAGGTAATTTATATGTCTAAATTTGATAAATTAGAATGGTATGTATATTGTGAAGATCTTAACGGTAATAGTATTAAAAAATTTAATATTTTTAATCATTATGGTGTAATGGAAGATCTAAAAAAGCTTGATAAAAAAATTAAAGATTATGATGAATTTTGTAAAAAATTTAATACTACTTTAATGTATTATTATTGGTCTAAATGTGAATGGGAAGTAATTATTTCTGATTGGCCACCATCAAAAAGAGATCCAAAAGAAATTAAAGTTGATGTATATGATCAAATTATGTTAAATAAAGATATATTCTTTAAATATGTCTGGAATACAATACATCCAAAAAAGCAAATATAAAAGTCTATTTAATTATAATGGAGTGTGAACAATACCTTAGCAAAAATGCTAAGGTATTATTTTTAATAAATAAGGAGGTGTCAGTAAATGATTATCTTGAAGTTTGGTTATGAAGATTTTATAGAAGATGATGAACCTTTACAATTACATTTTGATAAAGAAAATAATAAATGTTCAGTATATTATACATATTTAGTTACTGACAATAATACCTTTGCAATAGTAAAAAATGAAATAGTTTTACAAAAAGATATGAATGCAATTTTTATTTATAAAGATGGTTTAATTCATAGTACAATAAATAAAATTGATTTTGATAAGAAAAGATTAAAGATAGGAAAGGTGTACTTATCTGAAAAAAGTGATATAATGGCAGTAGGTGTTAATAATCTTTATACACTTCCAGGATTAAATGATAACGAAGAAGATGAAGGAGATTTTTATGGTTGAACGTTATGGTGTATATCGAGATTATGAATATTATGTAGTATTTATGAAGAAAGGCGGTTGGAGGTCTGGATATATTGGTATACCAAAAGGTCATCCATATTATGGCCGTTTTTATGATGAAATACCTTATATTGATTGTCATAAAGGATTAACTTTCAGTGACTTTTTACCAGAATTAGATATTGCTGAAAAAAATATTTGGTATTTAGGTTTTGATTATAATCATTACGCAGATGGATATGATTGGGAATTACTTAAAAAATATAATGGTGCTGCATTTGTTGAAGAACGTTTAAATGAATTAGACGATAGATTAATGACTAGAAAAATTAATACATGTGTTACAACTGATGAAGTTGAAGAAGAATGTAAACATGTAATTGACCAAATTATAGCAAATACTCAAAAATAAGGAGAATATATAAATGTTAAATGAGAAAATGAAAGCTTTTCAAGATTATTATAATACATTTTCAGATAATGATATATTAATGTATCAATATGTAGATGAGAATATTCATGCTGAAAAGTTTATAAATCAAGAATTAGTTACTAAATGCATTAATACGCAAAAGAAAAATAAAAAGATTAAATTTGATTCAATGACAGACGAAGATCAAATAATTGCGTGTATAACAATTGCAAGGTATCTTGAATTAGATTATTTTTATGATTGGTTGAAAGAATTTGGAACTGTAACTTTAAAGTTATTTAATAAATATTTAGTTCCTAGATACGCAGCTTTGATTGATCCTTTTTGTGAAGATAAAGTTGATTTTGAAAAAGAGTTTGCTGAGTATAAACCAGAAATAAAAATTGGTGAACATCATAATGTTTGGGCAATTAAATTAAATTATGATGAAAGTATGAATTCTGTATTTGAATTAGAGAATTTAGATAAAGAAGGATTAAAGCTTCTTAAAGAAAAAGTAGCAATTATTTCTGAATTTGCTAAAAGAGTTAAAGAATATATTGAAGAAAGAGATTTGTTTATTAGTAAGATATATAATCTTTTAGATAAAGATCATTATGAAAGACGTAGATCTAGTATTTATTTAGATACTGCAAAAGGTAATAGAACTCAAAAACATTTAATGGTTGATTCAAATATATATTCAACTTGTTCAGTATATCATGATTTTAATATTTCTGGAATGAGCACTAAAATTAAAGTAATAAGAGGAACAACTGTAGTTGGTGTTATTTGTGATAAAGAAGTTCATTTTGATAATATTGAAGATATAATGAATAATCCTCAATTTATTGATTTAGATGAAATCTTTATTGCAGTTAAATATACAATTGAGCAGAATTATCAAAGTATTGCAATTCTTGATTAAAGAGGTATTTTATGTCTGATAATTGGAATGATGACTGGAGAACAGAGCTCAAAGAGAAAAATTATGATTGTTGGGAAAGATTAGCTGAATGTCGAAATACTTTAAAAGATGTTAAACTTATGGCTAAACTTATGTATCAATATAATCCAAGGCAAGAAGCAAAAGACTGTTTAGTTAGAATGCTTGAATGGGTTTGTGATTGGAATAATCAATATAATATTGATCCAACTAGAGAAGAATTTGATGAAATGGTAAAATATATTAAAGGAGAAAAATAATGAAAGATAGTTTTAAGTTAGTAAATTATACTACGCTAACTCCTAAAATAATAGATGAAACTATATACTTATCTGATGTAAAAATAGAATTTAAGTTTCATTTTAAGGATGCAAAAATAGCTGGAGATAAAATAAAATTATTTTACAATACTCAAGCAAAGTTAATCAATTCAGAACTTGAAATTGCAGGCGAATTTTATGATCATGCAGATATTGATGTATCAATTGACACTATCTTTACTTTACCTATTTCTGAATTATATACAACAATAAATAATAAAAGAGATTTTGAGGAAATCAATGATCTAGAAGTAGAAATTCAGCATTCTATAATAACTAACTTTGCATGTTATAATAAACAAATAGATTCAGATTTAAAAGAAAAGCTTGTATTAGAAAATATTAAAAAGTTAGAAAATATATTTACAACACAAGGATTATTAGCAGGTTGTACTTTAGAATGTGTATTAAATGATATAAGTTATATAGTAGGAGATTAATGTATGGATATTGAAAAATTACAAAGAATTAGAGATGATATTTTGGATGCAGAACAATATAATATGCAAGCAATTTATAATAGACAATTAGATGATGCTTTTAATAGTTTATATACTTTTGAAGACAGAGAAAGATATAAAGATAAAATAAAATCTTCAATTGAAAAACTTGATGATTATCAGTTGCAAGAAGTATTAGAATATTATGTTAAAAATTATACAAAATCATCTTATTTTTCTATTAAAGTAGACGTAGATTTTCCAATTTATAAAGTGCAGAAGCATGTAGATGAAAATGGTAAGCTTGCATATTATGAGATAGATTCATCTAATACAGAGCTTTCTGGATTTTTTAGAGATGGGTCTTATATATTTCGTATAAATTTATATGGATTTGAACGTATTGACAAAGACTCTCCTGCAATAAGATCTATTAATAAAAACTGGGAAAAAGCTTGTACTGATCTTGCAGTAAGAGTAAAAGAATATTTTAATAAAACAGAAAATCAACTATTTGAAAATGAAGATGAAGTTGTTTGTAATTTTCTTATTAACCCTTTAATAGAAAGACTTCAAGCATTTGGATGTATTTATAAAGATTTTGATTTAACACATGAAGTAAATCACGGTAAATGTCGGTACGAATGCACAATTATAATAAAAAATCCAGTATATGAAGGAGACTAATATATGTTAAAATTAATGATGGAATGTACAGATTGTGGTTATGAGGGAGATGTAATTGATATTACATGTTTAGATGGTTGTTGTCCAGCTTGCCATGAACATTCAGGTAATATTATTTATGGTAGTAAAATGACTGCAAAAGAGTTTTTAACTGAATTATATAAAATGTCTGAAAGAGATATTGCAAAGTATGCAGAAGCTATTAGAGTTTGTGCTGAAGACATTGTAGAAAATGATCTTTGAGGTACTATAATGAATAGTAGAGAAATTAGAATAAATTTTATTGAATATTTATATAAAAATTATTTTGATCCTGAAATGGATGATATTCTTATTAGCTATGGTGCAATAGAAAATACTGAAAGTCCAGATGGTTTTTATGCATCTATGTCTCAATCTCAATTATTAGGCGCTGCAACTGCATTTTATACAAGATATAAGAATGTCGTACCTGAACTTAAATATTTATTTTGTTTAATTCGTATTAATGCAGGAATAGATGTAACTGATGAACTATATATTAATGCATTTAGAGATGGATATAGTCTTGCAGGTAAAGATTATACAAAATTAGATGAAATTTTAGGTTTATAAAGGAGAATAATTATGGAATTAGAAGAATTAATATATCAACGAGCACAATTAAAAAAAAATTTAACAGAAATTGAAATATGGGTACTTGATTTAATATTAATTGATGATTTAACTTTAGTAACTTTAAATGATGATGAAATACGTCTTTTATGTAAAGAAGCTAGAGAAAAAGCAAGAAAATATTATAATGAACATTATTCTGAAGATGAATATATGAGAAATCATTTAAAATGGGAAGAGCTTAATAGAGAAAAAATTCATAAAATTATGATTTTAAATAGAGATATTTTAAAATTACAAGCTGGAAAGAAATAACTCACTTTAAATAAAAGAATAGGAGAATAATTATGTCATTAATTTTAGATTGGGAAATTCTTTGGGAGAATTATGTTGAAGATTATGTTAGTGTTGCAATTACTGAAGGTTGGGTAAAAGATAAAAATTTAGATATTGATGAGTGGTTACAAAATAAAATAATTAAAAGAATTATTAGAGATGATCTTAGTGAAAAAGGTTTTTCTAAAGGAGAAATTCAACAATTAATTGATAAAAATGTAACTAATTCTGTTAGTAATAAATTTATTGCTTATTCTCTTTTACTTGATGGCTTTGAGTGGGATGGTGTAGAAGATCTTAAAAAATTATTACAAAAAGAGAACATAGATCTTAGAGAAGATGTAATTAGCGACAATGATCTTAAGCAAATAGATAAATTTGCACAAGATTTGGATATTTGAGATAAATAAGGAGACTAACTATGGCAACATTAATAGATGAATTTTCATTAGATTGCAGAGTTTATAATGATCTTTCAATGCCAGATAATTGTGATTTAGCTGCAGACATGGCAGAACATTTTGGGATAGATTGTAGTGGATATGATGAAACAGTTTCATCTGATTCTATTGATCTGGAAAATGTTGATTCAAGCATTTTAAGAAAAATTAAATCAGTTGATCTTTATTTTGAAGACGAAAAGATTACAGAGACTTATGTATATGGAACTGCACATATTGTTTTTTATTTAACAGAACATTTTTCTGAGAATGAAGTAAATATTTTAAAGAAGTTATTTAGAAAAGGTGTAGGTACAGAGTATATTCTTAAAGAAAATATAAGGAAAGTATATCATAGAATTATAGAATTAGATTAAGGAGAATAATTATGAAAAAGTTATCAAATGTTGAAGGTATTAAAGAATTAAAAGCTGGTGCAGAAGGTCTTCAAATTGAATTTGAAATTTATAAATCTGACCGAGATGGATCTAACGAATTTAGTGTATATATTTCTCATGATGGAAGTTCTGGCTGTACTTATAATCGTTTAGTTACTTCAGCTGATATTGCAAAAATTATTGACGAGTATATTGAATTCAATATGTGAGGATAAAATTATGTCTAAAATGAAAAGATTTTATGAGGATATTGTAGATATTTTCTATACAATGGCAAAAGAAGATAATTATGGTAAACCTTATAAAGATGATGGAGTAAATTTTTTATGGGTACATGATTCATCTGATGGTTGGTTAGATCAAATTAGTATTAAGATGGATTTTGAAAATAATGATTTTTATCTTGAAACAATGTGGTCAGAAGGTAAACCAATTCAAACTAATGATTTTATAGTTTTTCTTAAAGGTTTAGTTGCAATGTGTGATAATTATAAAACAATTAATCCTGACAGTATTAAGAAAATAAATACATATATTGGTTGAAAAATTTAAATTATTATTTACAAATCATAAAAAATTTAATATAATAAATTTATTCATTTAAAGAAAGGAATTTATAAAAATGAATAAGATTTTTGAAAAATATAAAGAAATTACTAAGGTTGTTAAGATAGGTGAAATTGACGGTAAAGCAGAATTGCTTGTATTTACAAAGCCTAATACACATTATCAGGCAACTTATATAGATTTATATGATGTACTTATTACAAATCATAAATCAGTATATCTTTATATGGCTGCAGATGAACGATATGCGGAATTGTTAAATGTAAATGGAGATATAATTTATGAGGCCAAGGAGATTTAAAAATTATTCAAGATATACAGATTCACAACGTATTCAAGAAGGAAGAGCTTCAGTTAAACAAGCAAAAAATCATTTAGAAATAAGTGAAATATTTATAGATAGATTTTTTGATAATAAGAAAACAGATCAAAGTGATATTAGAACTGGTTTAGTTGAAATAGCTATGGGTATTGAAATTATGTTAAAGGGTCTTCTTGAATATTATGGAGAAGAATATGAAGAAGAACATACATCTGTATATAATGCTACACTTTTAGAAGCATTAAAAATTCCAGAATTACAAAAAGAATTTTTAGATATGCTAGGAATTTTAATGAATGTTGATTTTTCATATGAATTAAAACAAATTTTAGCAAGTGAAAAAAGTGCAAAATATAATAATTATTATTATAAAAGTTGGTGGCTAACAGACGCACAAAGATTAAGACGAATGCTATTAAGATTTGCAACTAAATATATTTTAACTGACGAATAAAAAACTTATTTACAATTAAAAATCAAAGTGATATAATAATTAAAAAAACCAAAAATAGGGTCTATTTTAGATCCTATTTTTTATTAAATTTTAAAAGGCTATTTAATTATATTACAGAACCAGAAATGGTTCGGAAAATAGAAAGGAATTTGAAAACTATGGCAGAGAATACTGAAAAGAAGGCAGTAAAGAAGATTTCGCCTCTTGCAAAGGCAAAGATTGCAGCTAAGAAGGCATCAGCAGACGTAAAGGCTGCAGACAAGGCAATCGCAAAGGCAAAGGCAGATCTTGCAAAGGCAACAGATAAGTTGAAGAAGACTAAGGCTGTTGAGAAGGCTGCACTCGCTAAGGTTAAGGAGCTTGAGAAGGCAGAGGCTGTTAAGAAGGTTCCAGCTAAGGAAGCTGCTAAGAAGTCTTCAGTTAAGAAGCCGATTCAGAAAGCTTCTACTGCAAAGAAGAGCTAATCTTGCTTACAACCGATAGATAAAGTCTATCAATTTTAATTTAAATACCTAACTCTAAAAAGGGTTAGGTATTTTTATTTTTAGTTTACAAATAAACCTTTTCTATATAAAATATAATATATTTTATAAATACGAAAGGGTAATAAAATATGAAAAATAAGATAATTGCAGTACTTTTAGCAAGTACTATGTTATTTTTAACAAGTTGCAAGCAGTCTACAAATGAGTCTACAACTGTAACTTCAGATAATACTTCTGCAATTGTAACTACAACATCAAAACCTATTACAAAATATTCTACATATATCAATCTTGAAGGATTATCTGCAAATCAGGTATTTGATAATATTTGGAAGACTGGATATTTTCCTAATGATATGTCTAGACAAGATTATATGAATAGATTTGTTTGTCAGCCTGAAGAAATAAGTGATATTAGTACAACTGATTTTTATTGGGAATTTGAAATAAAAGATAGTAAGCAGTATATTGAATATGTTGATGTATATATTGCATTAGGTTCTGAAGAAAGTAAGATGAGTTATTCAACAAAGACAACCGCTACAGTATCTATTAAATTTGATGAAGAAAGTAATGCAAAGGAATTATTCTCAACTGCGCTTAATAGGTATCAGAAGCTTGGATTTTCTGTAATTTCAAACTCTTATGATTCTGATGAAAAGCAAAGAGATGTTGTTATTACAAAAAATGATATGAATTATACAATTAGTATAAGTGATAAAAATGTAATTCTTAAAGTTCCTGCTTATACAAATGAAATTTCTTCAGCTCCTGCTTTGAATAAATAAAAATTTTTTCTTATTATTAGTATTATAAACATGGGATTTTATAAAAACCTATTTATTTATACTATTTTAAGAAAGGAAAGAATATTAGTTAATGAATATATTAAATGACGATTGGTTATTTGTTAAATATAATACTGGAAAAGTAAGGCAAATATCTGTTAGACAGGCATTTCAAGACGCTGAAAAAATTAAGAATATTGAAACACCTACATTTCATGGTACAACTGTAAGTTTATATGATGTACCAGTTATTCAGTTTCTTTGTATTCTTTTATTGTCTGCATATTTTAAGCCTAAGAATAAGTTTAAGGCTGCAGATAAATATTTTAATAAAGAATTAACTGAAAAAGGTTGGGATCTTAAAGTTATTAATGATTATTTTGATAAATGGGAAAAGAGATTTAATCTTTTTGACAACAAATATCCATTTTTACAAGATATTAGATTAAAGAATGAAATTAAAGAAGATAGTAAAGAAGATTTAAGTTTTATTTCAAAATCAAGTCTTTTAGCTCCAGGCGGAAATAATCTTATATTTGAACATAATTCAGCTTCAAAAACAGATTTAGTTGATTTTAAGCCTGAAGCAGATGAATTAGTATATATTTTGTTGTACCTTAGAACACTTGGAACATCTCCAATGGCAGCACAATATCCATATAAAGCAATGAGTGCAAATGCAACATTGTTTATATTAAATTATGGTAAAAATCTTAAAGAAACTATTATTGCAAATTGCTTACCTTTAAGAGATAGTGAACAAGGTACAATTTATGATAAACCTATTTGGGAATTTAATAATTTTGATGAATTATTAGATTATGATACAGGTGACATTTATAAAAATGTTCTTCTGTGTACTTATTTTCCATATCCAATTTATATACAGTATGATAAGGAAGTAAAAAATATTTTACTTGCTAAATCTATTAGTGCTGGAAAAACGAATTATGATATATTTGATGCAGAAACAAGAAATAGTATAAGTAGTAGTTATGCATATACAAATCCTTGGGCAATAAAGAAATATGTTATAGATAAGAAAACAGAAGTTGGTACTTGGAGTTATAAAGAGTGGAATAATACATTAAAACTTATAAATCTTTGTATTGAAATTACACAAAAGAATAATGAAGGTTTTATATGTAATTTATTCTCAAGTGATTTTCAAGCAAATGATAATGTAAAGTCAATAATTTATTATAGACAATATGATGGAATGAAATCTAATGTATTATCTTTTGGTAAGTATAATGTAGAGAAAGGCATTCTTAATAAACTTCAAAAAGAAAAGAATCATGAAATTGCAGTTGAATTCCAAAATATGTTTAATAAAATACAATCTAAATTTGCAATCTTTAATGATTCTGGAATAAATAAATCAAGTCTTGAAGATATAAAATTATTGTTTGCAAAGAATGCTGAGAATTATTTCTTTACAACATTTATTGAAAACATAAATAAAAAAGGTTATATAGATGAAGTAACAAAATTATTTATAGATGATGCAAAGAAAGTAGTTAAAAAGTTAGAAGCAGTAACAAATAATCCACTTAAATATGCTGAAGCGTATAGAAAATTTTGCGGAAGTTTAAATAAATTAAAGGAAGGAAATGATAATAATGGCAGAGAATCTTGATACAAAGTTTTTCTCAAATATGCTTGGTTATGCAAATTCATCAAGTTATTATCCAATTAAAAGATCATTTGGTCAAACATTACAAACTTGTGATATGGATGCATTAATTGCATATACTAAGTTATCACAAAATAAAAATCCAATTGATCAAAATATTGAATTTTTAATTGCTGGTCTTTGTTATAATTCTATTAGACCTGGGCAAGAAAGACCAACTTATGTTAGATTTGAAGATGTATTAGCAAGAGTTCATAGACCTGAAGAAATTGAAAAGTTTTTGAAACTTAGATATGATAATGATGGTTATTTTGCAAAAAGATTTTATACTTTAGCACGAAAAGCAATATCTTGCTTACAACCATTTGAACAATTTGATTATATTAAGTTATATAAAGATTTAAAATATTGGAATGCTAATAATAGTGTAAAAATGAAATGGGCAATGGCAATTGCTAGAGCAGATTTTGAAACTGAGGAGTAAAGAAAGGAAATTAAAATATTATGGGAAATTTTATAGCAGTACATTTACTTAAGCATTATAATCCTGGTACCTTTAATAGAGGTGAAGATGGAGAAGCAAAGCAGATTACAGTTGGTGGAGTAAATAGAGTTAGATTTTCATCACAGTGTCAAAAGAGAGCAATTAGAGAATTGATGGCTTGTGATGAGATTAGAACAACTCAGATTGAAAAGCTTATTTCAGATTGTCTTGATGTTAAGGTTGCAGATAAGACTATTACTGCAGACGAAAAAGATGCAATTGGTAAGGCAATTTGTTCTAAGGAAGTTATTGGTGTAGATCCTAATCAATGGGAAACTATTATGGGACGTTATGATAAGAAAATCAATCGAGTTGTAGTTACTACAAATGCTGCAGAAATTGATGCTCTTATTGCTGCTTTTATTGACTTTGTAAAAGAAAATGGTGTAAAGAAACTTGATAAAACAAATATTGAAAAGGTTGCTAAGACTGCTGCTCTTAATGATGTAAATCTTTCAGTTGCAAAGTCTTTGTTTGGTACAATGGCAACTGATGGTGTACTTGGTACAGTTGATGGTGCTTTACAGATGGGCCAAGCTTATTCAGTAGATGCATATCTTCCTGAATCTGACTTCTTTACAGTTAAATTTGTAGGTAGATCTGGTGCTGATTCTTCAGATCCATTCTTTGGTGCGTATGATAATTTTAATAATACAGAAAGTGCAAAATCTAATGGTGAAACAATTAACCAAGGTCTTTCATTATATTCTAATTTGATGTACTCTTACGCAAATATTAACCTTAAGGAATTTGAGAGAAATCTTAATACTTTTGTATATCCTAGAATATATTCGCCTAATAAAGATACAAAAGAAACTCTTGTAAATTCTGTTATTGATTTTACTAAATCAATGATTGCAATGGTACCTGAAGCAACTCAGAATAGATCTGCTTCTTGTGTTGAGCCTACTGCAATTCTTATTGAACTTATTGAAGATGGTTCTAACTTACAACCTGATTGGAGTAAGGTAATTACTGCAACAAATGAAAAAACAATTTCAGAGCAAGCTGTAGAAAAGCTTAGTAAGTTTGCAAATAATAAGACATTTAGATCTGGTAAGATTCAGCAATTTGTAATGTTTGGTAGTGATTTTGAGGATGCTGCAAAATTATTTAAGGATGCTAAGCAGATTACAAGTCTTGATGAACTTGAAACGGTATTAAAGAAGGCAGTTTCTGCATTAATCTAAGAGGTATAATAAATGAATTATTTAAAGTTAACATTATCTGGAGTCTTACAATATTTTTCTGACTCAGATTCTATTGCTTTAAGAACAACTTATAATACTTCATTATATCCAACAAAAAAAGCTATAGTTGGTATGTTAGCTTCTGCTTTAGGATATGAAAGAAATGATGTTAGAAGTAAAGAACTTTTTAATAATATTGACGTTAAGTATTCTATTATTGAAGAACCAATTATTTTAAATGATTTTCAAACAATAAGACCTCTTAAAAGTCAAAAGAATTATATGAATAAATTTAATAAACGAAATACATTTCAAACTGTTGAAGGTAAATATAGAGATGGTTCTTTATGTAAAAAAGTTCAATTTTTACAAGATGCAGAATATGAAATTTTTATAGGTGGTTCTGATGAGCTATTAAAAGAATTATATGATGCAATTCAAAATCCAGTTTATTCATTATTTATTGGAAAGAGAAGTTGCGTACCTAATAAACCTATAGTAACAGAATTTAAGTTAATTAAGAAGGAGGAACTTAAGAATGTACATGACTGTGCTTAAGATGACTAGACCATCTATTTTATCTGCCACAGATCTATTAGACATTAATAGTTCTAATTCAGTTCATAAATGGTTAACTGAACAACAAGATACACATAGAGCTGAAGGTAAAATTCTTTATAAGATTATTTCTAGAAATGATGAAATCTATATGTATATTCAATCAAAAGATAAATTTAATTTAACAAATATTGAAAAATATGGATTTGAATTAGTTAAAGAATTTGAAAATGATATTACAAATACAGGAATATATCAATTTGATCTCCAGGTCTTCCCATGTAAAACCCATGATGATAAGAGATATTTCTTAAAAGATATTAATGACCGTTATTTATGGTTACAACGTCAATTCAATAAATATAATATTGATTTATTGGAATGTACAGAATATAGACAAACAGATATTATATTTGACAAAGATAAAGTAAAAAATATTCCTACTTCTACATTTAGAGGTAAAATTCAAATTAATAATATTGAACAAGCGCAAGAAATGATTGAAAATGGTGTTGGAAGGTTTAAGAATTATGGATTAGGTTTATTACTTTTAAAAGCAATTTGATATAGGTTTTTCAATGTCGGATATTATCTTCGACATTCTCAGAGGATAGTTTCCATATAGATGGAAGTTTTTCTTTGCCGGAGTTTCATATTTTAACTCAGCAAAATGTTTCCTTTTTTAGGAAGTTTTTCTATCCCTATAATAAGTCGGATAGTGTCAATCACTGATTCTCATAGTATGGGAGTTTTTCTATGGGATTTTAAAAGTTGTATCGGCTCGTCTCATTTTCTCCTGGTAAGGAGGTTTTTCTGAGTATCTGAATGGTCTAATTCATCAGGTTCAGAGTTCTCCAAGTAATTGGAGGTTTACATTTAAATAATTATTAATTATAATTTTATATATACCTTTGGAGGTTATATTTAAATGGACAAAAATTTAACAGTACTTTTATTGTTTGGTGATGCTCAAGCAGTAGAAGTAAAAATGCGTAGATATTTTTATGAAGTAAAAGATAATGTATTTGTCAGCACAATGTCTGAACAAATGAGAAATGAAGTTTGGTCAGAGCTCGAAGCTTCTGGTGTAGAAGCTAATATGATTATTCAAGCTGATAATGAACAAGGTTTCATTTATAAAACAACAAAAGAAGATGCAGATTTTAATATTAAAGATGTTAATGGATTCATTTTACCTATTAACTCTACTGCAAATTCAATAATTGATATTGATGATCTTTATGCAAAACAAGATAGATCTTTAATTGATCATATTTTAGATGTTGCTTGTATTGCAGAAGCTTTAATGAGAGAAGGTCGTGCATATAATATGACAAAGTCTATTGCAGAAGCAACTGGAGTAGATTTTGATACAGTAGTTAGTTCTATTTGTTGGCTTTGCGCATTACATGATATTGGTAAAGCGCATCCTTATTTTATTGCGAAAATGTATTCAAATTCTCTTAATATCAAACAAGTTGAAATTTATAAGAGATTAAAAGCACAGAAATTAGTTCCTGATGGAGATTATTCTTCATTTAGGCATGAACGTTTTTCTAGAGACATTCTTAAAAAATATTTTGCAAAAAATAATTATCCAATTGAAGCAAATGATTTTGCAAATATAGTAGCGTATCATCATCAAGGTAAAGATGAATTTGATTTTTCAGATACAATTACTTTGAAAGATGGACCTTGGCTTGCAATGCATGATCAAATTATTGATCTTGTAGAAAAAGAATATCATTTTGATAAGACATTTGCAGCAAATAAGAATTTTGTAAATGGTGTTAATTACTCTATTCTTTCTATTATGGTTACAGCTGACTGGATTGCTTCTGGTGAAATTTGGAAGACAAAAGTTAGTATGACTCCAGATAGAAAATATTGTGCAAAACGTTTCTTAATAGAAAATGCTTTAATGTATAGGCCTATGAATGAAAGGTTTAGAAAAACACAGTGGCAAGATGCATTTACATTTATGCCTAATGAAATGCAGATTAAAACAATTAAAGCATCAAAAGATAATCCTGAATTAATGATTATTGAATATCCTTGTGGTGGTGGTAAGACAGAAGCTGCTCTTGCTGCTGCAATTCATATGGGATATGATAGATCTGGTATATTTATCGCTACTCCTACAATGGCTACAGCAAAAGGTATGACACTTAGAATGAATGATTTAGTACATAAAATGAGTTTAGGTTTTATTGTACCAGAATTTGATTCAAGTAACCTTTGGTCAGATGATGATATGTCAAAAATTCCAGCTGAATTATGGACCTCAAAATCTAGACATAGAATGCTTTATCCATTTGCAGTAGGTACAGTTGACCAGGTTCTTAAAACTATGTTGTATTATAGATATGCTTGTATTGGTCTTATGGGACTTTCAGATAAAGTCTTGATCATAGATGAGGTTCATGCTTATGATTCATATATGAAGACAGAAATTAAAATGCTTCTTAAATGGTGTAAATTTTTACATATTCCAGTAATTATGCTTTCTGCTACATTACCTACAATTACTAAAATTGATATGTTAAGAACTATGGGTTGTAGAAGAGAAGATTTAAATATCTCAAATGATTATCCTCTTATTACAACATTTAAGAATAATAAATGTAATGACTTTACAGTTAAATGTGAAGGCAAAAAATTTAAAGTTAATATTATTGAAACAGACAATTATGAACAAGAGTGGGAAAATGCAATTGTAAAGAATAGAAGAGGTTGTAATGCTTTTATTGAAGGTACAGTTGATCAAACTTGGCTAATTTATAATATTGCAAAGAAACATAAAATTAATCCAATGATGTTTAATGGTAGAGATACTCTTGAACATAAAGAAAATAAGACACTTACTCTACTTAAGAAATTAGGTAAAAATAGAGCAAAACGTCCAAAAAGATTAACATTAACTGCTACATCTATTATTGAGCAGTCTCTTGATATTGACCTTGATAGAATGTTTACTTGTATTGCTCCTATTGATCTTCTTATTCAAAGATTCGGTCGTGTACAAAGACATGATGACGCAGGTACAATAAGAGAAAATGAAACTATTGATAACCCAATCAATATTATCATTTCAACAAAATTTATAGATATGCCTTGTAGTAAAATTTATGGTGTACCTATTCTTAAAAAGACAATTGAAGTACTAAGAGGTAGAACTGAAATTGATACAGTAAAAGATGCTAGATTACTTATTGATGCAGTTTATAGTGATCCAACTATTGTTGAAAGACCTAAACTCATTGTTGCAGCAAAATTTAATACAATTGAAGAACCTAACAAAAATGCTATGTTTGATAATGACAATAGTAAATATGCTAGATTTACTCAAATGCAAAATGAGACTAGATTTGAAACATATCCTACAGTTTCAATTGCTATAATTGATGATCCAGATTATGTTATGGATATTGAAACAAACTATCCTAAAATTAGAAAAATTATGAAGTCTCAAGTAGTAACTATTTCAGAATTCCAAAATTCTGATATTGAAGTTGCTCCTCTCATATTTGAAAATCATAAAACATTATCTGAAATCAATTTCTACCTAAAAGACGATTTATTAAAACAAAATATTATATTAACAGAAGATGGTTTAAAATTTGGTAAAAATCATATATAATTTTTAAAAGTTTTTCACAGAATGGTGGAGTTGTAAAGTCAACTACCTTAATTTTCCATATTATGGAAGTAATAACAAATAAGGAGATACTATATTATGAAAAGAATAATTATTACAATAATGTTACTTTGTTTAATTCTTGTTACATCTTGTAATAAAGCTGATACATCATATACAATAACTCCTACTATTGAAAGTTCATCAATTTATACATTAAAATTAATAGATAAAGAAGAAATATATAAAATAATTGACGCATTATATTTAGGTGAACCAAAAGTTGGAGATACTACAACACAAATCTATCATCGAGTAAGAGATCATATTCAAGAACCTTGTAATGGTTATTGTATTTATGAAGATAATGATATTTGTATAGAATATGGTAATATTACTCCTGAATATCATGATGGTATTGGTGGTAAAGATAATGTATGTAAAATAGTTTATAATGGCTATACATTAGAATATCAAAATAAAAGAAGTACAGATATTAAAGTTACAGGTAATAAACCTTATGATGAAGACTTACCTGGTCTCGGTGTAGTTGTATTTCATATCTATGATGAATCAAGAGCAAATGAATTATACGGAATTTTAGGAAGTTATATAAATAATAAATATCCAAATACAATCAAAAATGCAAATAATAAAGATAATGGCTACGCTTCATATGTTCATATTTACAATGAAAAAGATTATTATGCTGCAACTAATATGAGATTTGATGAAAAAATTAAATGTTGGACAGTTATTTATGTTGCAAAATTCTTTCCAATAAGTCCAGCTAATAAAGAATTAGAAGCCTCATCAAAAAGAGCTGCAACTTCAACAACAACTACAGAACCAACAATAATAGAATCTGTAGATCCTTATGAAGACGGTGTTTATCATTAAAATAATAAAATAAAATTTAACTTTTCAATATCCTCTAATTCATTTTAGAGGATATTTTTTTATAGACTATTTAATTATACTAAAAATAGATTAATCGCAGCTAGGTCTCATTTGCCAATCTGCTTTTAATATATTAAGCTTAATATTTAAGGAGGTAAATTTATGTCTAAAGAATTTGTGGACTTCTCAGTTCGTCCACTCAACCGTTCTGGACCTTACTATGGGTTCGAACTTGCAGAAGATCCTCTGCATCTAATGCCAGATGGAACTGTCTTTCACAATTCTGGAAAAAGTGTTTGTGAACAGAGTATTGTAGGACACGTTTCTAGATTTGCTGACAGATTCCAATTAGTAGGCGTAGATGTAAAGCGTATTTAATTCAATGCGCATTTCTATTGAACTCTATTGCTCAGAGGTGTATATATGATCGTATTCATATATGCTAACGGTATCAGCAAAATAAGCATAGTTGGTTGGGTGTTACAACAGTTGCCAACTTTTATCCAAATGACGAAACAGCTGACTAAGAGAACCTAAGCCTAAAAATAGGTCAGTTAAAGGTAATACCGTGGGAAGACTTATTATAAAGGAAATAAATTAATTATGAATGTTTATTATGTATATGAATGGTATAATATTGATACAAATATAGTATTTTATGTTGGAAAAGGTAAAGGTAATAGAGCATACTCTGATAGAAATAGAAATAAATTTTTCTTAAACTATAAAAAAACTAACAATGTAAATGTTAGATTTGTTAAAACTGATTTATCTGAAGAAGATGCTTGGGATTTAGAAGAAAAACTTATTACATATTATTGGAGTATTAATCAATGTTTTACTAATTTTCATCCAGGTGGTAAATCATTATGTTGGAATAAAGGTAAAAAATTTGACGAAGAATATGCAAATAAACGTAGACAAGTACCTGAACAACATAAAACCTCTAAAAAAGTTATTAGAACTGATATAAAAACTAATGAAAGTGTTATATATGGTTCTTTAAATTTAGCAGCAAGAACTAATAATATAAGACCAAGTTATTTGTCTATGATGTGTCATCATCAAAAACCTAATATACGTAATAATTTTATATATAATTTTTATAATGAGTAACCTGTATCGACTATTCCCGTGAGGGAAGTACTCCAGAAGATGAGCTACTGGCTAGGAAGTGGTAGAAGTACATTTGTACAAGATATAGTCAGTTTATTATGGAAACATAGTAAGATAATGGTTGAATTTAATTTGTTGAAGGGCGTGAAAGGTTGTAAAGGTGTAGCGTTAGATGTACCTACAGCAGCTGCAACAATTGAAAACTTTCAAAGGCAGATGATGAACAGATTCCAGTTCATGCAGGATCAGCAAGTTAATAACATTTACAAGATAAAAGATAAAGAAGTCGATTATTATACTTGGGCAGGACAAAAATATCAATTTGATGAATTGTTCGAGTTGAAAGTTGACTTGGATGAGAATGATCGAAATTATTCAAAATTGAAAATGATCTATAATGATGGCAGACAACCAATGATCATCACAATTCAAGAAATTTATGATGGAATGATGGAAGGTAAATGGGATGGACGTCACCCACAAATGCCTGTACAAAAAGGAATCAATTCATACATAAATAAAGATTCAATACGTAAATCTAAAGGTATTTTTGTTCCTAAAATACTTTTATTTATGGCGGATGAGCTAAGATTCATTTGGCTCGGTATATTTTAAATTTCTTATAATTTAAAATTACAAAAATTAACCCATTGAATTGCTGGAAACTCTTTAGAGCTTCTTAAACTACAACATAATATCTTAAATGATATAAGTGTGAATGTTTAAAAATTAAGAAGATTAGACAATCAGCAGCTAAGACCGAAAGGTAAAGTTCA
>AUXO016687129.1_pt1 | contig 98570 bp, 160 predicted proteins | sample 768731 | NCBI WGS metagenome assembly AUXO01 (sample SAMN02715735, study PRJNA202380) | gut metagenome | biome: sheep rumen | host: Ovis aries | place: New Zealand: Palmerston North
TATTTAAAACCATTTACCTTAACTTCCATATTAAAAGAAGAAATGATGAATTTGCGGGAAGAAAATGAAGGTGTAAACATTATTTTAAAACCTGCAAACAAAAGGATTAAGAAAGATAAATTTTCTGCATTTGAGTATGGATTATATTATATAAAAGAAGAAGAAGAAAATAAGAAGCGTAAGAAAAAATTTAATGCTAAAGAATGGCGTTTATTTAATTAAGGGAGGTAGATTATGCGAGCTTCAAGAGGAGAAATAAAGATCGAAGAAATTTTAATAGAATCTGGATTACATTTTGAAGAAGAATATGCATTTGCGGATTTAAAGAGTACAAGAGGTATACCTTTAAGATTTGATTTTGTTGTGTTTGATGATGATGGTGCTATTGATTTTATAATTGAATATCAAGGCAAATAGCACTATGAACCTTCTGCCAAATTTGGCGGTAAGCGTGGATTTTATCAACAACAATATAATGATACGCAAAAAAGACGCTTTTGCGCTTTGCATGATTTTAAATTAATTGAAATCCCTTATACAGAAGAAGATTTAATTTCTTATGATTATATAATGAAAAAAGCAGGATATTGAGGAGGTATAATATGCCAGAAAACCAAGATCGTTAGTCTCAAATCCGAGATAAAGGTTTTAATATACTCAAAGCTCCTACTTCTGCTACAGAAAGTTATGCTAAATTAAAGATTGGTACAAGATCATTTGATGATGCAGTTCTTGATTTACATTATTATGACAAGCTTGATCGTCGTGAATTCAGAAGCAAAGAATTCGTTATGACAGCATTAATCAATAATGATGTAGAACTATTGCGTGAGATATCTCGATTTTATTATAAGACTAATGGTATCTATCAAAAGATTGTGAATTATTTTGCTTCTATGTATAGATATGACTGGTATATGGTACCTGAGATTTTAAACGATAAAGCAAACAATGATAAAATCGTAGATGAGTTCATGAAAACACTAAATTATTTTGATGCAACTCACATCAAAAAATTGTGTGGTGAATTCGCATTGAGTGTTATTCGTGATGGTATATATTATTGCTATGCCTACGAAGGTGCGCATAGTATTTTGTTTCAAGAATTGCCTTGGAAATGGTGTCGTTCCAGATACAAAATTGCGGGAGTGCCTGCAATAGAATTTGATATGTCGTTTTTCGATACTAAATTTTTAGATGTCGGATATCGTATGCGCGTTTTAGATTTATTCCCACAAGAGTTTAAAGAGGGATATATCTTATATAAAAAAGGTAAATTACCACCAGATGATATTTTAACAGATGGTGTAAAAGGTAAAGGCCGTTGGTATTTACTTAAGCCTGGGTGCGCTTTTTAGATTGGCTTATATGGCTTAAATGGTTTACCATTATTTGTAAATGCGATTCCCGCACTTATTGATTTAGATATGACCCAAGGTATTGATAGACAAAGACAATTACAACAATTATTAAAGATTATTGTTCAAAAGTTGCCTCTCGATAAGAATGGTGACTTAATCTTTGATATTGATGAAGCAAGAGATATTCATAATAACGCAGTTGAGATGTTACGCAATGCTATTGGCGTTGACGTTTTAACTACTTTTGCAGATATTGAAGGCATTGATGTGTCTGATGCTAATAAGACTGTTACTGATGACTCATTAGGCAATGCTGAGCGCACAGTCTATAACTCAATGGGTACGTCTAAAAACATCTTTAATACAGATGGAAATTTAGCTCTTGAAAAATCAATTTTAGCAGATGAAGGTTCTTTAAGAGATTTAATTCTTCAGTTTGAAAACTTATTTGATTCTCTTGCGCAGATGCGCAGTACAAATAAGAAGAAATGGAATTTTAGATTCTATATGTTGCATACAACATAGAATAATTATTAGGCGTTATCAAAATTATATAAAGAGCAAACTCAGATAGGTTTCTCTAAGATGTTACCTTAGATTGCTCTTGGTCAGAGTCAAAGTTTTATTCTTAATAGTGTATTATTCGAAAATGAAGTGTTGAACTTGAGTGCGATTATGATCCCACCGCTTATGTCTTCTACTATGAATATTGAAACTATTCAATAGGTAGGTAGTAAAGGCACAAAAGCAACATCAAATCAACAAACTTAGGGCAATACAAGTCAAAGTAGCACTTCTGGAACTTAGAATAATGTAGGAAGACCAAGCAAAGAATAGGACCAATTAAGTGAAAAGACTCTAAAGAATAAAGAAACAGCGAGTTAAAAGGAGATATTTGCATGAACACAAGCATTAAAATGAATACTCCTTGTGAGTTAATCAACGTAACTCCTTTAAACCCACTTATTTCACATTGTTAGATTAAAGTTTGTTACGTTGGTGAATAGCCAAATAGAAATAATAGTATTATAACTAAAGAAGTGGCAACTAATATTGCACAATCATTGCCGGGTAGCCCAATTGTGGGTTATTATAATAAAGACAATGGAGATTTTGAAGAACATACTCGTGTTATTGATATTGATAAAGAGACAAGATCAATTGTTTGGAAAGATCAAACTAAGCCTTATGGTTTTGTTGATTTAAATGCGCAGGTTTGGTTTTAGGATTATTTAGATGGTGATACAGTTCATACTTATCTTGTAACAGAAGGTTACTTATGGACTGGGCAATATCCTGAAGCGCAACGTATTATAGATCAAGGCAATAATTAGTCTATGGAATTAGACACAAAGACTTTGCGTGGCTCTTGGACACAAAGTGATAATAGCAATATGCGCTTTTTTATTATTAATGACGCTATAATTTCAAAATTATGTATTTTAGGAGATGATTTCGAACCTTGTTTTGAAGGTTCTCAAATCACGAAATTTTCTTTTGAAGATGGATTTAATGAAAGATTATATTCGTTAATGACAGAAGTTAAAAAATTGAAAGGAGGCAACCTTACAATGGATGAGAATGTAAAGAATGAGGCAGGTTTACAAGCTACTGAACCTACTCAAGAAGAGAATCCTAATCCAGAGGTTCCTGCTCAGGAGAATGAACCAGCTGAAAATGAGCCTAAGCCAGAAAATAATGCGGCTGCCCCTGAAGCGACCGCAGAACCTGAACTTATTTCTGAACCAGAACCAGCTGCTGCAGAACCTGAAGCTGATCCTGAGCCAGAAAATCAGCAAGAAAATGAGGGCGAAGGCGTTCAATTTAGCTTAGCAGATTTTCAAAATCTATAGGAAAGTTATTCTAATCTTTAGAATGAATTCAATGGACTTCAAACTCAATATAACGAACTAAAGGAGTCTTATGACGCTTTAGTAGAGTTTAAAAATACAAAAGATAGAGAAGATAAGCAATCTATGATTGATAGTTTCTATATGCTTGGCGAAGAAGATAAGAAAGACGTTCAAGATAATATAGATAAGTATTCTCTTGATGAGATTGAAGCAAAACTCGCAATTATTTGTGTACATAATAAATTAGATTTATCAGGTAAAACAAATAATGAACCAGAAACTACATTTAGTCTAGAAAATGTAGAAGACGATTCCGAAAATACTAACATTCCTGCATTAGTCAGTGTTCTTCGGAAAAACAGAAAAAACGAAAATTAATGGGAGGAAAATTAGATGGCTAAAACACGTTTAGGTAAGGCTACATTTGTTGAGCGTGGCTATGGTCAAGTTGAACCAAACCATCTTTCTGCTCAAAGAACTGGACAGGTATATGCTCAGTTACCAGCAGCCGCAAATATCGACCTTCTTGAAAATGGCCAATTCGTAAAATACAATTATGAAGCTGGTGTTGTTGATTTCCAAGGCGAGGGCGAATGGATGTTAGTCTTCAATGAAGTAAAGGTCTATCGTCCAGGCGAGTCAGAGTGTGATTTCGCTATGATTAAAGATAATTATGTTGCTCGTATTTATAGTCCTATTGATGGTACTGTTATGGAGCAGCAAACTCAACCACGTTATTATGGTGGTAAAGATGCCGATGGTAATGATATTCCTAAGGTAGTAACTAAGGCAGATCCATGGGAAATGGATTCTACTGATAACCCATTTGCCGCTTTATTTGATTACGGTGGACCAAAGGCTATGCCTACAAATACAAAAATGGTTCCTCGTGTTCTGAAGACAAATGTTGGCGATATTTTTACTACAAATACAATCATGGCTACTGCTGCTCCTGCTATTGGCGCACATTTCCATGTTGGTGCTGATGGATACTTAACTGCTGGTGATGGCGCTGGCGGAATCGATCCTACATTCCAAGTAGTAAAGAATTATGACCTTGGTGATCGCCAAAGAGCTGTTAAACTTATGAGAATTAACTAATGAAAGGAGATAGAGCAATGTTATTAAAAATTGAAGATCTTGTAAAGCTTGCGAAGATCGCAGCTCATGCTAATCCCTCTACTCCTGTTGCTTACAGCTTTAATGGAGAGAACTTTAGCTATAATGAAGTACAGGATACTCTTCGTGCTCAATTTGAAGAGTTAGCTCCTGACTATCGCGGATATAGAGAAAACAAGAATACAATTTTCCGCATTATTGAAGAGACTCTTTCTGAAATCGTTCCAGAGAGAATTAAACAAAATTATGAGCAGTTTGCTGAAGTTAAGCACTATGCTCAAGGCGATAAGCCTATTTTCCGTAGAAAGACAAACATCCACAACCGCAATCGTGGTAAGCAGTTCGTGACAAGAGTCGGTCTGGCTGGTATCTATGAAGTTTGGAAGCTTGGTTCAGCACAAGAGAGCTTCGAAGTTCCAACTTCTGCTATTGGTGGTGCTGCTCAGATTGGATTCGAAGAGTTCCTTGACAAGCGTGTTGATTGGGCTGAATTAGTAAATATCCTTTATGAGGCAATTGATGATTTAGTATTTGAAGAAATCGGTGCTGCTCTTGGCGAGGGTATTAATCAGCTTCCTGCTGTAAACCGTGTAGTTGCTAATGATTTTGATGAAGCTACTTTTGATGCTTTATTAAATCAAGCAAAGATGTATGGTAATGTTACTATTTATTGTACAAATGAATTTGCTGTTAAGATGATTCCGAAGGAAGCTTGGAGATACACTGAAGCTATGAAGGATGAACTTTACAGAACTGGTCGTTTACAAGGTTATAAGGGCGAAAGAATTGTTGTTCTTCCTAACGCTTATAAGACTGCTTTTGCACAAGAGAAGGTTATTGATCCTAGCCTTTGCTGGATTATTCCATCTGGCGCAGATCAAAGACCTGTAAAGGTTGCTTTTGAGGGTGATCTTTATACTAATGAATTTGAGAACTATGACTGGTCTCGTGATATTCATATGTACGAGAAGGTTGGTGTTTCTTGCATGATGGATAATGCTATTCACGTATACAAAGATACTAGTTTATCTAAGACTGGTGTATTCAACTTAAAGGATAATGTTACTAACCCTGTTGATATCAGAACTCCTGAGGATGGTGGATCGAACCAGGGAAACCAGTAGCCGTAACAGCTTCTAAACTTGCTACCGCACCTGATGATGCGAACAAAGCTACATCTCAAGCTAATCAGGACGCTGTTACAGTAACACAAAATGGTAACACTATTACCATTACCGGTAGCCTTGATGCATTAAATAGTTTTGCTTCTACGAATCCTGCACAAGGCAGTGGTAAGTGGATTGGTTTAGATTTAAATACTGGACTTGACACAATTGTTGGTGCTACATGGGGAGATTCTTATAAATTGACTCAAGAAGATGTTGATGAAGCAGCTTCTGTAGGACTAGGTGCTGGTCACATTATTTTCTGGACTAAGGCCGAAGATTTACCAAAGACTATTAAAGTAAACGGTAAGTCTTACACTGTTGAATTTGTTGAAGGCTAATTCATAAATTATTAATTTTATATATATTTTGAGTAAGGGGAGAATGGGGAAGTTCCCCTTCTCCCCTTATTTTCAGTTAAGAGAAAAAGGAGATTGAAACAATGGCAACATTAGAAAGATATTTTTTAGTTACAAATAGAAGCGCAAGTAGAGTGCATTATTCTGTGCCTGAGCTTGGAATAAAAAGTCGTGATTTCCAGCCAGGAGAAACTAAGAGAATTAGTTATTCAGAGCTTGAAGGTTTAAGCTACTTACCTGGTGGCGTAGAACTTATTAGAGATTATTTACTCGTAAAAGATGAAAAAGTGCGCGAAGAGTTTATTGGTCATACTGAACCTGAGTATAATATGACTGTAGAAGAAGTTAAGGAATTGATTCTACACGGATCGCAAGATGAGTGGCTAGATTGCTTAGATTTTGCGCCAGAGGGCGTAATTGATTTAATTAAGGAATTAGCCGTATCACTACCTTTAACAGATACTCGCAAGATGGACGCATTTCTGGAGAAGAAGGGTACTAATTTAGCCCGCATGATCCAGGCTAAGAGAGAGGAAGAAGCAGAGCGCGCAGCCGCTAATCAAGAACAACAAACAACTCCTCAAAGAAGAGTTAAACCTGCACAAACAACTGAAGCTGTAAATACTGTAAGAAGAACCTCAGGATCAAAATATAAAGTAGTAAATAAAACCGCACAAGAGTAATATAATCAAAAGGAGGCGTTATATGGGAACACCATTTAAAGATATTTATAATCGCTTTCTTGGAAAAATTACTGACGATATGTATATGGAATTAACTCCAAAAGATACAGTTAAAGATTTACAACGTTTACTTATTAATGCAATACCCGATTTTGAATTTCCAAGAACAGATCTTGGAGATTATGAAATCAAAGTCACTCGAATGCGCGAAGATGAAGTAACTGAAGATGATTTTATTATTGGTGTTATTTGGAATGAATTGGAAGATCCAGAAATACCAAACATACCAGATGTTATTGTTGAGCAATCAACTTTTGCAAATGAATTAACTTCAGAAGAAATAAATATTTTAGCTATTCTTATGATGATAGGGTGGTTGCAGAGACAAGTTACATCTATTGAAAATGTTAGAATGAAATATAGTGGTGCTGATTTTAAAATGACTTCTTAGGCTAACCATTTAGCTAAATTGTTATCCTTATTATCTGAATGTCATCGTCAATCGCATCATATGCAAAGACTTTATAAAAGAAGAAGACCTAGCACCGAAGAAGATTTAGAGGTTACTAAAAAGACAACTGGACCTTTTGCTTCTAACTGGGATGTCTTTAAATATGGAGTTTATAATAGTGGTGACTGATAATTTCCAAATTACTTATTCTAAAAATTCAATAGATCAGAATGTAACGCGTTTAACTAACCAGCTTTGGAAATTAATTCCAATGCGTGAGCATCATGAAGATTGGGAAAAACAACTTGATACAGTTAATATTGAAATTGCAGGATTAGGCATTATGTTTGCGGCGATCCCGCAATTTCTCTGTTTACGCGCAAAATTAGAAGGTTTAAAAGTATTAAGTGATACTGCTTTTGATTTATATAGAAAAACTGTATTTGAGTGTATCAGTTTATTACAAGAGGTAAAGAAAAATGTCAGATAAACCAAAAATGTATAATACTGCTTAGCAGCTTATGTCGGGTCGATTATTTGGCACTCCTGATGGTGATACGCAAAATGCAGAAGCTGAACAAAAATTTAAGCTACCAACCTTCTCAGTAGAACGGCTTAATGAAATGAACAAAGATTTGCTATATCATGGCGGTCCAGGTCAGCAAAGCCGTATGATTCGAGATAAGCGAAGAACATTAAATAGAGCATTATTATATTCATATCAAGGTGCTTTTGTAAAGAAGATACCCCATGAAGGTGAAGAGTTTATGGAGGATGGTGAGGAAGGCATGTTAATTCGCGCACTCATAAATCCTGATAAACTCAAAATGGATTATGATGATAAAATCATATCTGTGGGGTTTGAACATAAATTCAAGCAAGGCGATGTTTTTGAATGGGTTAATACTAAGTCCTACTGGATAGTAAGACTTTAGGATTTAGATGAATTGGCATATTTTAGGGGTGAAATCCGTAGATGTGATTATACAATCGCATGGAAGGATGGGGAAGGCAACGTTCACAGCACGTATGCTGCAATAAGAGGACCAGTGGAGACTAAAATTAACTATATTCAGAAGCATTCAATTAGTATAGATACTCCAAATCATTCATTAAATATTTATATGCCTAAGACTAAATATACTTTAGAGTATTTTAAACGTTATGCTAAATTCTATTTATAGGATTTAGAAGATGGCGATACGAATATTTGTTGGAGAGTAGAGGCGACTGATTCCATTTCTACTCCTGGTATACTAGAGTTAACTGCAGTTGAATATTACGCTAATGAGTCGGAGGATGACTTAGAGAATGGAATTGCGGGAGGCTTAATTGTCCAAAATGTTGAGCCAGAAGTAGAAGATACTAAAAATACTATTGTTGGTAATGTATTTATTAAGCCTAAACAAGAAGTAGAGTATTATTTTGATGGACCACTTCGCGCACATTGGAGTTTTGACAGTAAACTACCTATTAAAGCTATGTTAAATACTGATGATATTCGTAGGATTCGAATACAATGGGTATCTAATTATAGCGGATAGTTTGAATTAAAATATGGTGATTATACTAAAACTATTGTAGTAGAATCACTATTTTGAGTAAAAGGAGTATTACATGAAGAGATTGGTTTATTAGTATCCTCGATCAAGCTTTCTTTCTGTTGATAAAGACATGAACTTAATCATGGAAAAATTGTTTGCTAATTAGAGGTTGAAAAAATTATTATATTATACGACAAGGGACGCATTAGATCAACCAAATGTATCTGATGAATAGACAATAGAAATGGTTGGTAAAAATATAAAAAATGTACCTAAATTATATGTTGATAATAGTGTATTAACTTATATAATTGTAAATTTTGATAATTTTACTCCAAATCGTACCAATCCAGAATTTAGAGATAATATTATTGAATTTGATATTATATGTCATTTTGATTAGTGGACTTTAAAAGACTTTCAATTACGTCCATACAAAATTGCGGCTGAGATTGATTCAATGTTTAATGATTAGAAATTAACAGGCATTGGAGAAATTCATTTCTTAGGTGCAAGTCAAATTTTATTAACCGATGAATATGCTGGCTTATGCTTAATGTATGAAGCTATACATGGGGAAGAAGATAAGAAAGACGCACCAGTTGGTGCAGATGATGGAGATATCATTGAGAATTTCAATGGTGTCTTTAATACTAGACCTTGGTAGAAATAATGGCAGATCATAGATTGGCTTTGATGTGCGGAATTGATATACCAATTCCGGAGTGCAGATTGATCGCCCATTAGCCAACATTAAGTGATATAGCATACATTGGAGAAACAGATTTTTTTGTAGGGATGCAATGTTTATGTATCAGTAAAAGTATGATCGTTTAGGACGAATCTCTTCTAGCAGATACGAATAATTTTTAGATATTTATGACAGTAATGTCTGAGAAAGAGACAAAAAGTAAGAAAGATGCAACTTTATAGGTATTGCAATTATTATTTCCATCATATAAGATAGTGTTTGCCCCACGTTCGTTAATATTTTCTTCCAATGGTGAGACATTAACTGTAGATGAAAATAATTTCGATGCCTTACAAGATGTAATGAAAGAAATTTTTTGTTTTAATAATGGTCCAATGGACTAGTAGGCATTTAACCCTGGCGACGCTAAGTCACGTGAAATTGCGAACAAGATCTTAAGAGGTCGGTAGCGCGTCGCCGCGCAGTAGTATGGTAAAGAAGGATCTAATGGTAGCGCTTTTAGTAAGTACATTTCTATTCTTACTATTGGTACTCATACTATAGACATTCACTGTGCTACGAAATTAACTATGTTTTAGTTGTATGATTTAATTGAAAGGTATTACTTATATGTTAATTGGGATATGGATGTCCGCACTCGATTAGCAGGAGGTAAACCTGAATCTAAACCAGATGATTGGATGAAAAATATTCATTAAAAATACACAAGGAGGAATAGACCATGAAATTTGGCGTACGCGAAATTTGCGATGTCGTTTTAAAAGCAAAAGCGGCTCAAAGAGTAGGTAATAAGATTTTTTATAAGAATGAGCCAGTTATCTATTTCGATACTTTAAAGACTTCTAGTTTAGAAGGTGCTGCTACTACTGTATATGCACAAGGTGGTCGTGGTAACTCTCGTCTTATTGCATGGGAAGGTGAGCGTACTGTTACATTCACTATGGAAGATGCTTTAATTTCCCCTGCTGGATTTGCAATTCTTTCTGGCGCAGGCTTAATTGATGCAGATAATATTCATGAGCATCATAAGATTAAGCAGCATCAAACAGAGCAGACTGATGCAGTTGTTACTGAGTCTACTGGCGTTTATGGTGAGAGCGATTACGTTGTTACCGGTGTTGATATTTATCTTCAAGAGAAGCCATTTAATAAAGCTGGAGAAGATTATATTTATGTAATGGCACTTAATGATGGTGAAGTTGTTACTGAGCCTTATATTCCTGCAGAGGTTGCAGAAGAGCCAGAAGATGAAGGCGAGTTCGCTGGAATGTATAAGATCTCTTTAAAGAGTGATGATGATCTTGAGTTCTTCTACAATGGTGCTGTTGTTCTTGTAGACTACTATGTTGAGAGAACCGCAGGAGCACAACAGATTGAAATTACACCTGATAAGTTTGGTGGAAATTATTATCTTGAGGCTTCTACATTATTCCGTGATACTAACGGTGTTGATTTACCGGCTGAATTTATCATTCCTAACTGCAAGATTCAGTCTAACTTTACTTTCACAATGGCTCCATCTGGAGATCCATCAAGCTTTACATTCACAATTGACGCATTCCCTGACTATACAAGATTTGATAAGACTCATAAGGTTCTTGCCGCTCTTCAAATCATTGATGTAAATCGTGAGGAAGCTCTTATTACTAGACGTCATACTCGTCCAGGTGTGGCTGAAGTTGTAAAGAATGAAGCTGAGCGTGATAGAACTTGGACAGAATATGAGCCAAATAACTGATAAAATATGATTATCCGTACAAGCATGGCAGATCGTGCGGCGACTGTTCATACGGTCGCTGCACCTAAGTTATCTACAAGGGAACAAAGGCGTCTTGAACACACAAAACATCCGGAAGGAAGATTAAGTCCGATAGTTAAAAAACCTGTAGAAGAATAGCCTATTATAGAAGAAGCTGAAATACGGGTGGATGATATTATAGAAAATAATGAACCTGCTGAACCAGTGGTTGAAGAACCAGTCATTGAGAACGCAGAACCTGGAACCGCAGTAATCAGATCAAAAGCTTTAGAAGAAATTAATAATTCATTTAAGGCTACTCCTGATGCAGTTCCTAGAAAGAAATATAAAGTAGTTTCACTTGGTGGGTGAATAATTTAAGGGGAGATATGGAAACATATCTCCCCATTTTTTGCGTTAAAGGAGGGAATCAAAAATGAAAATGCATGACCTATATTCTGGATTAATTCGTAGTGATTTAAGAAAAGGTCAAAATGGTGAAAATTTTTGGGGACGTTATAATGAATTAGACAATACATTTATTCCTGATTCTTCATTACTTCTTCATGTGCAAGTGAATAATTTAGCGACTTTAGAAACTTATAATGAAAATTATGATATTGCTAATAAGTTTCTTTTTGAAGCTGAATCATTATTATCTTTAGCAGAAAATAATGAAACTTAGTCATTAAATCAAGTATATAGCAGGATTATAAATTTAATGAATAGTGGTATAAAAGAATCAAAAATAAATCCATATGAACATAAAAATAAAAAATTAACAAAAGATGAACAAACTAAAAAAATAAAAAGTATTTTAGAGGAATTAGAAAACTTATTAAAAGCAATTAATACTTCCGAGCCTTTATAGGCATAGATGATTGCTACTTTACAAACTAAATTAGAAAATTATAATATAAAAAATAATAATGATAATTATGTTAAAGAAAAAGCAGATGAAATTGAAATGTTAGCTATGGAATAGTTAAATAAAAAAGAAGGTTTTAGATCAATTGTAACTGGATCTTGGACAGATTCTTTAGGAGAACAATTAATAGAAGATGCTTTTGTTTTTAATGAAAACGATAATATTCAATTTAAAAATGGTGTATTAAGTTATTATATAAAAAAAGGTAATAATTCAAAAAAAGAATTACGTAGAACTAATTCTATAAAAGATTTTTTAACATAGCTAGATGAGTTAAATGGAACAAACGTTTCAGTTTCTGTTTCTGATGAACTTTATAATGCATTATAGACTGCAGCAGAAGTTGCTGTTTAGGTTAAATCTGGACAAAGACAACCTCTTTTAAATAAAACTGTCAATAGGAATACTATTTCTTTATCAAAAGTAGATTTTCAGCCAATATTATTATGGGAATTATTTGAAAAAGATATGAAAGATGGAACAAAATATTTTAAATCAGAAAATGAATAGAAATCTGAAGATCTTAAAGCTTTAGCAAATTATAGTTTATCTAGAAATATAGCATATACTAATATAATGAAAAATTAGGTGTATTTTACTGAAGAAGGACTTGTTTCAGCTTCTTAGTGGATGAGAATTAATAAAAAATATTTAGTTTTTAATCCAGATGTTTTAAGTGTTTCTTAGAATTTTCTGATTTGTAATAGGCCTTATTCTTTTAAATCGGTTACTTGACAAATTCAAAAATTTTTATTATAATATTTATAAGAAAGATTGAGTTAAATAAAAAGGAGAAGCAAAATGGCAAAAGTTGGATTATCTAAACTTGGTCTTAAAGTAAATACTAATATTATTCATTTTAAATGGAATGACCAAGATATTGAAATAAAAGCATATTTACCTGTTTAGGAGAAATTAGATTTATGTGCGCGCATTATTAATGAAAGCGTTGATGATCAAAATTTTTATAATCCTGGACGTGTTGCAGTTTATCAAGCGATTGAAATTGTATTAGCATACACAAATATTTCAGTGACAGAAAAGCAGAAAGAAGATCCTTGTAAATTATTTGATTTATTTACTTCAAGTGGCTTAATTAGTGAAATATATAATCGTATTAATAGCAATGAGATCGCCGCAATCACCAATATTGTGGAAGGTGCTATTGAAAATATTTATAAGTATAAAAATTCAGCACTTGGTATTATGCAATCTATTGCTGATAATTATAGCGATTTAGATTTAGATGCTGCTAAAATTCAAGAAAAATTAGCAGATAATAACAATTTAACCCTATTAAAAGAAGTAATGACTAAATTGGGCTAATTAAAAACATTTATCTAACTTATTTTTTATATAGGTTAGGAGTAATCGGGAGTAGAGATTATCTCTACTCCCTTTTATTTTTTATTTTGCAAAATAAAAAATTTTGGAGAGAAAGGAGCAATTATAATGGCAGATAGAAAATTGTCTATTAGTCTTTAGTTTATTTCTGATACTCAAAAAGCAAAGGCTGAAATTAAAGATTTACAGAAGTCATTAAATGATCTTTCTTTAGGTAAAAATACAAATAAATCTTTACTTACTTAGGAAATTAAAAGTGCTACAGAGGCTGCAACTAAGTTGTAGATTGCATTAAACAGTGCTGTTAATGTTAATACTGGTAAATTAGATTTAAGTAAATTTCAAGAATCTCTTAAAGCAAGTAATATGTCTTTAGCAGATTATTAGAGAGAATTATTAAATTTAGGTCCAGATGGTGAACGAACATTTAGACAGCTGGCTTAGGCCATTACTGATGCAGAAGTACCATTAAAAAGAACAAATTCTGTCTTAAAAGAATTTGGAGAGACATTATCTAATACTGTAAAATGGCAAATTTCATCTTCAGCTATTCATGGTTTTATGGGAGCCATTTAGTCAGCGTATGGATATGCACAAGACTTAAATGAATCTTTAAATAAAATTCAGATTGTTACAGGTCATAATATAGATTATATGAGCCGCTTTGCGGACCATGCCAATAAAGCAGCTTAGGCTTTAAGTTCAACTACTTTAGATTATACTGATGCTGCATTGATTTACTATCAATAGGGTTTATCAGATAAGGAAGTGCAAAAACGTACTGATATTACTTTAAAGATGGCTAATGCCGCAGGCGAAAGTGCGCAAACTATTTCACAACAATTAACGGCGGTATGGAATAACTTCGCAAAAGGCGGAGAAAATCTTGAGCATTTTGCAGACGTTATGACTAAATTAGGTGCAGAAACTGCATCAAGTACTTCTGAGATTGCTGATGGTCTTGAAAAGTTTGCTGCTATTGCTGATACTGTTGGTTTATCTTATGAGTATGCGGCTTCTGCTTTAGCTACTGTAACTGCTACAACACGTCAAAGCGCCGATGTAGTTGGTACAGCTTTTAAAACTTTATTTGCACGTATTCAAGGCTTAAATTTAGGTGAGACTCTTGAAGATGGTGTCGATTTAAATAAATATTCACAAGCTCTTGAAAAAGTTGGTGTTGACGTTTTAGATGCTAATGGCAAGTTAATTGCCATGGATGATATTCTTGATAGACTAGGTGAGCGTTGGGGAGAACTTACTAATGCTTAGCAGGTAGCATTGGCAGAGACTGTTGCTGGTACTCGTCAATATTCTCAAGTAATGGCTTTAATGGGCAATTGGGATTTCTTTAAAGAAAATTTGAATCGTGCATAGAATTCTGATGGAGCATTACAAGAGCAAGCAGATATTTATGCACAAAGTTGGGAAGCCGCTAAAAAACGTGTATAGGCAGCAGCAGAAGGAATTTATAAAAGTTTAATTAACGATCAATTCTTTATTGATTTAAATAAAGGATTAGAAAAAGCTTTAAATGGAATTAATTTATTTATTCAGGGAATCGGTGGAGCAAAAGGTGCAATAACAGCATTATCTGGTGCTGTATTAACTTTATTTGGTGATAAAATAGCTGCCACTTTATCAAGCACCGCTTATAATATTAGTATGACATTTAAATCAGCACAAGATAGAATGATACAAGTAAAACAAGAAGTTAATCAATTAGTTGATAGTTATTATAGCGATATTGATACTTCTGAAAATGGTAATTTTAGAATATTTGCAGATGCTATTAAAGCAACTACTGCTGAACAAATGGCATATATTCAAAATGCTGAAAAAATGTCAGAAGCTGAGCGTCATATTAATGAAAAAATAATTGAACGTCATTAGTTAATGGTATCTAATATTGAATAGTTAACTACAGAATTAGCCGCATTAGAGAAAGCAAGCAATAATTCTGATTAGAGATTTAATTTTGCAACTCAAAAAGTAACAGATGAAGATATGCTTAATGCTAGTAAGCTTAATGCCAGTGAGCTTAATGAATATTTAGGTCTTTTACGTGAAGAATTTAATGAAGTAAATTCGCAAGTTAGTGAATTTGCAACATTATCAGAAGTTGCATCAGCAGGTGCGGATCATTTTAAAGATAAAACAGTTGATGGATCTAAAGCTTTAGAATATTTAGATTAGTTATTAAAAGATAACGGCATTGATATTAATAGTATGTCAAATTCAGCTTAGAGTGAGTTTAGTAAAATTAAAGATATTTTTGAGAAAGTTGCTAATGGTGGAAAATCAGTTGGAGATGCATTTACTGAGTTGACAGCAAAAAGTGTTGAACTTGATTCAGAAACTTCAATGTTATCTGAAAGAATGGGAAGACAAATTGCTGATATGGAAAATTCCGTAACAACTACAATGAAAGATGGAGATGCAAAAACAAGACTATTAAACGCGATTAAACTATTATCACAAAGTCATCAAGAATATAATGAAAAATTAAGAGAGATAAAATAGGCTTATGCAAATTTAGCGGCTGGTACTGAAGATCATGCGAAAAAGATGGAAGCAGTATAGAAGTCTTATGTAAAAGGATCTTAGGCTGTAGTGGCTTTTGGGCGTTCTGTGACCACTGGTATGAGTGCGGTTAATTCTGTTGCATCATTGATTAATACTTGGAAAGATGGACAAAAAGATTTAGGAGAGTAGATTGCTGCTACTACTTCTGCTCTTGGAATGTTATTACCAATGGCAGTTACTTTTATTCAAACTTTAAAAACTATGAGTCCAACTTTACGCGTGATTTCTATTGCATTAACGGCAATTTCAGCGATTGGAACAATAGTTGGTAATATATTTAAAAGTATCAAAGATAATAGCCCAGAATAGCAATTAGAAAATTTAAAATAGGCAAATGATCAATTAAGTGAAAGTATTGCAAATGTTGATGAAAAGTATAAAAAATTAACTGATCATTTTGATAAATATAAATCAATTACTAAAGCTTTGTCAGAATGTCAAAAAGGTAGTGATGAGTGGTATGAAAGTTTAAAAGATGTTAATACAATTACACAAACTTTATTAGATGATTTCCCAGAATTAATGAGATATGGTTTTGAATATAATGAAGAGTTAGGCCGTTATGTTGTTGCTGAATAGTCAATAGAATCATTACAGTCTTAGTTACAAGCACAAAAAGATTCATTAGAAATGGCTAAATCAATTAATTTAATAACGCAAGGATCGTTTCAATATGATAAAGACGTATAGACGGCTGAATCAAATTATACAAAGAATTTATTAAGTTAGATTAATGAATTATATGGTACGAATAATTTTGCATTAGAAAAATTAAATTCATATATGCAAGCGGGATGGATGAATAATGAAGATTTAGTATACCTAATTGATCATTTTAATGAATTAGTGCAGTTAGATAATTATGATTTGGCTGATAAATTAACAGATACTTTTGATGGATTAACGTCGGAAACAGCGTCAATACTTGGTGATAGTCTTTTAGAATCTTTTGAAACTAAATTAAAATAGTTTGGACAACAACGTATGACTGAAGTCGCCAAGCAAGAATAGGATAATATAGATAATCAATTATCTATTTATGATAAACAAAAAGGCGATTTAGAAGTATTAATAGCAAGAGAACGAATGGCATTAGGAGAAGAACTTGGCAAATTAGATACTCAAGAAAAATTAGATAATTATGTTAATAATCATTATGCAGATACACAAGCATTGATAAAACAATCTAATGCAGCACAAGTAACTAATGAAGAGGCGGCAAATGCTTAGTCAAAAGCTAAAGTATCTTATAATGATGCAGTAAAAGCTTATCAAGATGTTGAAGATAAACGCAATCGTGATTTTTATTTATTATATTTACAGCGTGCAGCTGATATGATGGCAGGTATGCTAGCAGATAGAGATATTGAAGATAGAAATCAACAATTTAAAAATGATCGTAATCGAGAGTTAAGAGATCAATTGCTTGAAGTTAATGAATTGAGTAATGATGATGCAATAAAAAATTTAGGATCTGACGTAGCAGTAGTTGTGTCTTAGATGAAGAATATAGGCGGCGCGTATACTAAATATGTTAATATGTTATCTCCTGAAGCATTAGAGGCAGATCGTTTTTTAATAGAACAAAACTATGCTGATGAACTACAAAAATTATAGTAGGATGTTGATATTAAAAAAGAAGAAATGGATGCAGCTAATAATGTTGCAGAAACAGCAAAAAATAATTATGAAGAAGCTACAGCCGATACTATTCAATCAAAAACAGAAAAATTAATTAGTTTAACTGCTCAACTGGGAGAAGTATAGAATAAAATAGTAGATTTGGAAGAAAAACAAGTAAAATTATATACACCACAATAGGCTAGTGCTAAAGGAGTTACAAGCACATACCAAGATGAATTAGCAGTAGCTTAGAATAAATAGATTACAACAGGAGCTGCTGCCGTTTCAACAATGGTAAGTATTTTAGACGAAGAACTTGCTACTACTTATGGGAAAAATGAAACATTTTGGTCAAATGCATATTTAGCCATTCAAGATGATATTCTAGATCTTACTGATAAGACATTGAATGAAATTACTGAAGGCAATGAAGATTTATAGAAAAAAATTGCTGAAAGTTATTTATAGACTTTAAATGAAAATTATACTTTTACAGCAGTTAAATCTGATGGTACTATTGCATATAAAGATGAAAAAGGTGATAAGAAAGAACTTGAAGTTGGAGATAAAAATTATATAGGATTACAACAATATGCTTTAGCCATGACAAAGTAGTATGATAAAGAAACTGGATTATTTGATGAAGATAAATTTTTAGATTGGTTAATGCCATCAGCTAAAAAGCAAGCTAATGCTATAGAAACTGCTTTAACAGGACAAATTGAATCAGCTACAAGAGAAAGTCTTGAATATATAATTCGTTTAAATGAAAGTGGAAATAAATTAACTCAAGCTACTTATAAAGATATTACAGATAGCTATGCGGCGCTTAAAGATTTAAATATTACAGGATTAGAAGAATTAGATTATCAAGAAAAAAATAAGTTACAACATATTCGTGGCGATACTTATAAGATAATACATCAAATAAATGATGATATTGTTGATATGTTTGGAGAAAATGTATCTGTTGAAGTCTTATCATACTTTTAGGATTTATTTGACTTTACTGATAAGTTACCAGATGATGGTGTACAAAGCGAGAAATTAAGAACATATTTTAATTCGATTTTAAGCACACTAAACGAAGAAGAGTAGTTAGATTTTCTTAATACTTTTGCAAATATAGATTGGACTAAAGTTACTTCAGTAGAATAGATGTAGGAAATGTTATCAGGATTGGGTGTTGATTATGAAAAATTAAATATTGATGTTGCAACTTTTGTAGAAACAATGATGGGATTTAATTATTTACCTACTACATATGTTGAATTAAATGATTTATTAACAAACATAGGAAAAACATTAGAAAAAATAGAATAGGGAGATATTATTGATGATGATCAATATGCAAAATTAAAAGAATTATTTGGTGATGATGGAGATTTACAAAAATTCTTTTGGAAAACAGCTAATGGTTGGATGCTAACAGGGAATCCTGAAGAACTTGAAGATATGTATATTACAGAGGGCATAGAAAAATTATAGAAGATGAGAATTGAGCAAGCAGCTAGCGAATAGATTGTTGTAGATGACAAAGGTAATATAATAAGCGGTGTAAACTCGGAAGAAGTTAGTAATTATTTACATGATGTATTAGGATGGGATGAAGAAGCTTTAAATAATAGTGAAGCACGAGAAGATGCTGCAAAAAAATTAGTTGATGCATCTGAAAATATTAATATTAATATAGAAGACGCAGAACGAGCATTGTTATCTGTTGTTGATTCTTCAGATCGTTTAACTGAAGTATTAGAAATTTTTGAACATAATGGATACGAATTAAGTAAAGGTACTGATCCAAAGGCTTTTGAAACATTTTTACGTGCGCGAGAAGCATAGAATAAAGCTGGAGAAGGAGCTGGAGAAGGATTTGCTGGTACTAATAACACAGATGCTTTTTCATTAGAAGGATAGTCTTATGAAGGACAAAAATCAATTATTTCTAGTTCATATGCTGGTGCAAAAGATTTACGCACTATTGCTACATTAAATGATATTTTTGCGCAAGAAACATAGTCTAATTTAGAAACTGCACAATCAAAATTTAATCAATATGATTAGGCTCGTCGTACTGGTGCCCAAATTCCGGCTGAAGAAGCAGAATAGATTTTAGCAGATTATAATAATGCATAGCAATTAGTATTAGATGCTAAAGCTTTAGCTAAAAAGGCTATGGATGATGCAGTTGAGGCTATAAATAGTACGACTGATTTTGCTTATGCGTTACAACAAGGATTAATAACAAGTGATAATTTTACTGTAATTTATGGATAGACAATATCTGAATTGAAAAAATTTGATGAAGTACAAGAGTTAGAAGATATGATTGCAGATGCCGCAGAAAAAAATCCTGAGATTAAAGCAACTTGGGAATAGACACAGACTAATAGTGTTGCAGCTTATGAAATGATTTTACAAAATACTCAAGACAGTATAAAAACGGTTGAAGATGCTGAAGCATTTTATAAATACTTTAAAGATAAGGTTGGTGAAGGTAATGGTCTTTTAAATTCTGCAATGCAAAATATATTAAAAAACATTGAAACATCAATCAAAACAGTAGATGATTATGCTACTTTAAGCGAAGAAATGCTTAGTATGCTGTAGAAAAATGGATTACTTACTTAGGTACAATAGAGAGTAGCAGCAACATTAAAGGATTTACCTTCATTATTTGAATGGGCGAATGAGAATAACATAGGCTCAGAAGGATTAGATTAGCAATTTTTAGCTCTTGCAGGATCAGCTAAATCTGGTGATGAAGTTAAAGCATTTAACGGAAAAGTAAGTACAGAAGCTTATAATCAGGGTTTATCTGACTTTGGTACAAAACAAATGGAATCTGCAAAAACTTGGGACGAAGCATATAAATTAATGAAAGAATATAATGTCGAGTTAAATGAAAAAACTATCCCTGGTTTATTAGAATTAACTACTACTTTATCTGCTTTTGATACTGCGGCAGAGGTTTTGACAAATGATTTAGGAGAAGATATTACTGCGTCTGAAACTTGGTTTTTAGAATATTCTAATGCATTAACAAAAATAGCAGAACAATATACTCATACTTCTTTAGAAACAGAAAATTATAAATAGGCAGTTGACACTTTGGGTGATGCTTAGAAAATATTAGCTGATAAAAATGCTGAGCTAACAGAACAATATAGTCGACATATACAAATTAATGGTGAATTAGTAGATCTTGATGAACGTGCTATTAAGAATTCACAAGATTTAAATTCATATATTGATGAACATACAAAAAAAGAACAAGAGCTAGTAGAAACGTTAAAAGAAAAAATGGAAGTGGCTCAAGCAGAATTACGTGCATCAATTTTAGCAGGTGAAGGAGCTAAAAAATATGGTTTAACTGCTGAAGATGTTGAAACACAAGCAAAATTATTGGCAGAACAAAGTAAAAATGTCGCGGAAGGCTTTGAATTAGATATTGAGTCAGCTACACGTATGGCTGTTGCAAATCAGCGTTTAAATCGTGGTATTAAAACTTTACATGATAATTGGGAAGAATGGTCTGATATTTTAAATAATACAGATCATGGTATGCAAGATTATGCAGAAACTTTAAATGATGCTCGTGATGCTTTAGCAGACATGGTTGGAGCTATTGATGCTGATGCTATTTCATTAGATTTCTTAGATAATACAACTGATTCTGGACGTCATCATTTGGAATTAATGGGCTTAGCCGCACAAGGTAATGTAGATGCAATTAATCAACTTGGTATTGCTGTTGGTTATGCCGCTATCGAAATGCTTGAATTTAGTGATAATACTACTCAAGTCTTTGATGAAGTGTGGTCAAATTGGTCTATGACTGCTGAGGAATTTACTGGTTATAAAGATACAGTATTGCAGGGTATTACATAGTTAGAAGAAAGCGTTATTAATGGAACAATGACTGCCGGTATGGCTGTAGATGCTATGGGGTCAGATTGGGTTGAAGCTTTAAACCAAATGGCTCTTGCTACTGGTATGTCTGTAGAAGAGATGAATGCTTTTTTAAATGAGTTAGGTGTATAGGCAAAAGTAGAAGTACATGGTGAAAAAACCAAAATGCAAGTACCTACATATGAAGAATATTCTAAATCTGAAATAGTTGAACCAGAAGAATATGGTCGTCATATTATTGGTCGTAATGACGCTGGTGAACCAGAATGGGCAGATTATTTGAAAAAACCTGCAACCTGGAAAAGAACTACTTGGACAGTGCCTGGACCACCAACAGAAGTAGAAGGATATCAAGAAGTTGCTTAGATTTCTACTGTTGATAATCCAAAAACGCCATTAGTTACATATACTGGAACAAGTGGTGGAAATGTCGCTGCACCATCTCCGAAATCTACTGCTTCTAGTGGAGGAGGCAGATCTTCAACTCCAAAAACACCGAAAGGCTCTTCTCCTAAGTCATCTAAAGGATCAGGTGATAAAAAGAAAGAATAGAAAGAAAAGAAAGATTTTGAAGATGAGTTAGATCGTTATCATGTAATCCTCGCGCAAATAGATGACCAAAAACGTAAATTAGATGAATTAGGAAAGGCAAAAGATAGAGCATATGGTAAACAAAAAGTAGATAATATGAATAAAGAAATCAAAGCGCAAAAAGAATTAAATAATAAAACACAACAATATATTGATGAAATTAAAGATTATTTAAAACTTGATAAAGACGCTATGAGTCCATATGGAGCTATTTTTGATGCTGATGGTAATATAACTAATTACGAAGATATTATGAAGCAACAATTAGCTATTTATAATGCTGCTATTGATGCTTATAATGCATCTGCGCAAGAAGAAGCTGATAAAGAACGTCTTGAAGCCGCCGAAAAAGCTTATGAAACATTTAAAGAAAAATTAAAGCAATATGAAGATACTAATAACTTATTGCAAGAGCAATTAGTAGAATTACAAGATGGCTTAAAACAAGTATATGATGATGTAACTGCTAAGAATGAATATATTATAGATTTAAAAATAAATGTTAATGATAATGAATTAGATTTCTTAGATTATTTACAAGATAAGATTGATAATTTTAATGATGGCGTTAATGAGGTAAGTGAGAAATTAGCTAATTTAAATGATGAAACTGGTGCGCTTTTGAATAGATCTGATATTCATAACGAAGGCATTTCCAGAACTCTTGGTCATTATTTAATTGATCAACTTGGTAAGAATGAAGATGAGGCTGCTGCTTTAATTGAGAAGTTTAAGACAGGAACATTAACTGATGAAGATATGAATTTATTTGCGGGAATCCCTGAAGCTGAAATGCAAAAAGTTCAAGAATATAAGAAAGATCTTCTTGATGATAATAAGAAGCTCATGGATAATATGCAAGAAGTTGTAGATACTGTAAATGATTCATTTAAACAAATCAGTGAAGACTTAGATGATGCAATGAAAGATATTGATCGTTCTACTGATGCGCTTGAGCATTATGGCAATATGATTGATATAGTTGGTGCGGATTTCCTTGGTGTGACTACGGATATAGCTAATGCACTCGATCAGGCTGAAGTAGATGTTGCGAACGAAAAGGTTGCGGCAACGAGAGCTAAATTAGATGCATTAAAAGATGATTATGCTGAAGCTGAAAAATTATATCAAGATGCTTTAGACAATAACGATGCAGTTTTGGCAGAAAAATGGAAAAACGCATTGAAGGAAATGGACGATGAGGTAAATGGTGCAACTCAAGACTTCCATCAGGCTTGGGAAGATGCTTTACGTTCAGCGCAAGAAGCATTAGAGGCTATGCTTGATCGTGTTAAGAATGATGCTCTTGATGCTATTGCAGGTAATGTTCCATACAGTCAATTAGCAGATTTAATGGATCAACAAGAAAAAGTAGATGATAGATTCTTAGATGAATATGAACAAATCTATGAAATGAGTAAGTTAAATCGTGATATTAATAACTCTATTGGAGATGCTGATAATATCAAAGCTAAAGAGGCTTTAAGAGATCTTTAGAAAGAAATTAATAAACTTCAAGAAGATGGTAACGAGATGAGCCAATATGATTTAGATAATGCTCGTAGAAAATATGAATTAAAACTTGCAGAATTAGAGCTTGATAATGCTATGAATATTAAAGATACTGTAAGATTAAGTAAAGATTCTGAAGGCAATTGGTCATATATCTATACCGCTGATGAAGAAAAGGTAGCTCAGGCAGAATAGAATTATGAAGATAAACTTTATGCTATGCAAAAAGCTAATGAAGAATATATTAACAATATAGAGAACGAATTGGCCGGAGTACATGAAGAAATGCTTAATAAGATTGCTGAGATTCAAGCTGATTTAACTCTTACAGAAGAGCAAAAAGCGCAATTGATTCAGCAAACTTATGATTTCTATACTGAATAGGCTTCTTATTATACTGGAGAGCTTGGTAAGGCTATTGATAATAATAAAGAATTATATGATATTGATTGGACTAATTATTCCGCAAAAACAAGGAAACAAAAGATTGGCGAAGATGATTTAACTGAATATATCGCTGATAATTATGGTTATAGGCTGGGTAATTTGGATAATTATATTACGGATTTCAATAATACAATGCTGAGTGATATTACAGGTTTTGACACTCTTGATGGTTTCGAGCAAAATGCGCAGGCGGCTACTGAAAGTGCGGTTGCAGCTATGAACGCCGCTCATGACTAGTGGGCGGAGAACACAGAGACAACGATGCAGTTAGCTGGCACTTCTGTTGGTACTTTTGCTGAGGATATGATGAATGATGTTGATCAGACTATTGTACCTAAGGCTATAGAAGCTAAAGATGCTGTTGTAGATCTAGCAAATGCATCTGTTGATGAATTTGATAAACTTGTAGGTCAAGCGCAAACCTGGCAAGATACTTATAGCACTTTAATGCAAGGTATTATTGATAAAAATGAATTGGTTATCCAGTCTATCAATGGTGTTGATGAAGCTATCTCTAAATTAGAGGAATCTGAAGACGAGAATGTTTTAGGCCAAGACACTACTAATAAGATTTCTGAATCTGCTAATGCGGGTGCGGAAGCAGCTGCTACAGCTGCGGCAGCGGCACAAGCTGGAGCTGATTAGGCGGCAGCAAATGCGGCTCAATGGGCAAGAGTAATGCAGGTTTATAACTTAATTAATAGTGGTGCTGTTGGTAATCATGATACTGGACGTGTTCAAAATTTATTAAATCGTGGATATAGCCAGCAAGAGTATTCATTAGGACAGCAGTTAATCAATATGGTTTATGATGCTGGCCTTGGTGGACGTGGTATGTCCATGGATGCTGCAAAGGCTGCATTAGGATTTGACTCTGGCGGTTATACTGGAGATTGGTCTGGTGCTAATGGACGTCTTGCTTTATTACATCAGAAAGAAATTGTTCTGAATGAAAGTGATACTGCAAACTTATTAAACGCAGTCGATATGGTGCGTTAGATTGCTAATTCTATTGACTTAAATGCGAAAGCAACTGAGTTTAATTTAGGTAATTTATCTGCGGCCGTGGGTATGCTGGGTGCGCGTTCTAGTGTAGACTAGAATGTAACAATTACCGCAGAATTCCCGAACGTGACCGACCGCAATGAAATTGCTGAAGCCCTTAAAACTTTAGTCAATGAAGCATCTCAATACGCTAATCGCAAATAATTATAGGGGGAAACGTAAGTTTCCCCTTATTTTTTATTGGTCAATTTATGATAAAGTAAGTATTCCAGTTTTTAAATTGTATAGATAATGAGAGAAAGGAGACAGTTACATGGCAGAAACTAACTATAATGATATTCTGTGTTAGGCTATTGATACAATAGTTCAATAGCGAATTTCTAATCTTACTTTTGATTAGACTATTATATGTACAATAGTTGATGACACAGATGCAAAAAATGGTCATTATATCGTAACTGATAAATCAGTTCGTTTTGATGCTTATTCCGAAAACACAGAATATGTTACAGACGATGATGTCTATGTGACTATTCCCAAAGGTGATTATAATTAGACTAAAGTTATTATTAGTAAATATACAGCTGATAATAATTTAGATCCTTTAGTTTATATTAAACCTTTGGACTAGATGTTTATTATTACTGACGATTTGGTTCAAAAAGGCCAACCAAATGTCATATCAGCATCTATTTTGGCTAATGGGCGCAAGGTGTCTGAGAATAGAAAGACAACTACCCCTGGCCGCACAAAAATAATTTGGGAATATTTATTAAACGAGAGTAATAATACTGATATTAAGAATAATGCGATCTTTGATACTCTTGGTATTCGCGCAAGTTTTAAATGCGATTTATTATCTACTTATAATGTGCGCCAAGGACATTATGGATTGGCGATTACGTTATATTCAGATATGAATCCTGAGTCAGGCACAGGAAGTGTAACTGAGAATACAGTTTTATTTGATTCGGCAGAAATGTTTGGCAATCCGTATTCTTTTGTTACTTTCTTTGAGCAGCAAAAGATCATTGATATTAGTAAATTAAATAATATTACAAAGATTAGTATTGCATTATATTAGAGTGGAGATTTTCAGTATACTGAGTCTCTTGAAGCAAAAGATATGAAAGCATTGCCTTCAACATATGTAAACAGTGAAGGCGCAACTGAAGATTTAATGGATAATATCTTTGTTGGTAATGTTGAGATCTATTTTGGTATGAATATTGCTAACGTTTCAGATAATACGTTTTCTATCTATTGCAGTGATCATTCTACTTTTAGTATGGTAAAAGAGTAGATTGATGAAAATTATAATGTAAAAACTATTTTTCCTATTTGGTTTAATAAAGAGCCAGATACTAATAAATACATTGGATATTCTGATGGCGTTTATAGAACATATGTAGATGCTGACGATCCAAATAGAATAGTTGGTGCTTAGTATTTAGAGGATAATTATCGTGCCAAGAAAGACTATTATGATAAAGGTGCCAGCTTAAATCAATTAGCATTAGAAGAGTAGGGTATACCTCCGGTTTAGCAAGTTTTATAGATATATGCGTACGCGCAAGACGCTGTAAAATTAATGACTAAATTGTATAATTTATTAAATAATAATTTAAAAAATATTTGTGATAAATTGTTAAGAGACGTTTCCGCTTATCAAACTGATGAACAAAAAACAAATTCTAATACTGCATATTAGATATTATTTAGTAATAATCAAGATTATGCAATACTATTATCAGGATTAAGTGAAATATTGGATGAAAACAATGCTAATGGTTTTATGACTACTGTTACTGATATTTTAAAAGAATATGGATAGGTATATTTGGACTTAGCGCAATGGTCAGATTTATCACAACCTTATGGTGAAAATGGCTACATGTATAGAATTAACAATGTTTATTCTCTTGCGGCAAGTTAGATTAATGATTTACCTACTTATGTAGATGATTATTTTAGATCAATTCGAGATAATATTCCTAATTCAATTGCGGCAATATATGATGCTTGGAATAATATGCAAAAAACAATTTTACAAGATTGCTTAGATGTGGATAATTAGATTAAAAATTTAATTGGTTCATGGCAATCAAATCAAGTTGAAGCTCCAAGTATTGGCTATGAATTTAAAGATTTAAATACTTTATTCCAACAAGGCGGAGTATAGAGCTATGCTGAATCAAAAGAGATATTCGAATAGAAATATCAGAATAGATATTGTATTTATTGGTATAAATATGTTGAGAATTATTATGATGCTAATGAGCGTTATATGCCGAGCGGATGGCAACGTTTATTAGGATATGAAAATATAGGATTGCCAAAAGATTGGGAGCCTGGTAATGATGGAAATGATTACTGGGTTGCTAAATCAAATGAACGTGTAACTGTAAAAATTGGTGATCCAACAGTAGAAACAGAATAGATATAGGCTATTTTAATTTATAACCATGAAGTTTTTAAGAGTAATATTTTAACTTTTAAAAATGAAGAATAGGTAATTGATGAGAATACGAAAAGTGCGGTTACCGGTCTGTGGATCGCATTGACTGATCAAACCGATGAACAACCTGATACATATTGTTCTAAGGAAACTTATCAATTATATGGTATGACAAATATGTTAATTAACTCAGCCGAACGGTACCAGCGCCGCAAGCTTCGCGCACGTTTTACTGGGCTAGATCAAGATGATAATTATTTAAAGAATAATTGTACTATCTATTGGTATATTCCTATTCATAGTACAATGCTTGATTGTAATCGAGATGAGTTAATCCAAGCAGGCTTTTCTTTTTATGATCCTAATGTTGATACTTTGCCTTCTGCGCCATATGGTAATAATTATGTAGAAGGCTATTATATGGTATATAGATAGATTGCCGCAGATACAGACGCAAACTTTTTATCATCCACAGAAATTTTTTATTAGATAAAGAATTATTTTATGCCAACCGCAACTAATAATACAATTAGATGTCGAGTGGTAAAGAATCGTCAATATGTCTATGATTCGGAATAGTTCTTTACTTTTGCTTCTTATGGTAGTAATGGAACAGATTATACTTTGTGTATTTTCCCAAGTACAAATCAAGCTGCAGTTAAGCAGGATTAGCAACTGCCTTTATCAATTGGAGTCTATGATTACAACAACGACTTTATGGAAAAAGAAAGCCAAAATATTTAGCTAAGTATTTTAAATGGTTTTTCATATAACTCAGAAGGTGTTAAAACTGATCAATCTGCTTATTTTATTACTACAGGTCGTGACACAGAAGCATTTATAGGACAAGCATTTAAACCCGGTTATGGTATTTTAAAAGGCACTGCAACTATTACTATTGATAAATTCTCAGATGCAGAAGATTCTGAGCGTGATGAATCAATTACTAATAGTTTAGATAGCACAGATGATTCAAATTTAAAATATAAACAAAGAAATCGTACTGTTACTCTTGAATCATATTTTGCGATTCCTTGGGCTTCTGACGATTATTATATTGAAGGTCCATCATTTGTAATTTATAATTCAATGGGTTCAAGTCCTCAATATTATTCAGATCCTATTAAATTATTTAGTATGAAAACTAATAAGGAAATAGAGGGAGTAGTATGGAAGACTGAGTATTATACTAATCATAGCTTAAGTAGTGGAGAATCCGATTACAGTAATAAAGTAACTACTTTAGTTAGTAATTATCTGCCTAAGATTAAAGAGATTGTAACTGAAGTAGATGGTGCTCAACGCAGAGAGTATAGATTAAGTGTACCAAGCATGTTTCTTTCTGGGAATGATTACTATTGTTCATTAGTTGCGTTTAACGCACAGAATGAAAGACTCTGGGTGCAACCGATCCACATGTTGTAGAACAGGTTTGACTCACCAATGCTGAACGCATGGGACGGAGAGTTGACAATTGACGAAAAAAATGGTACAATTATGTCAGCCATGGTAGGAAGTGGTAAAAAGAATAGTGATAATACTTTTTCTGGTGTATTAATGGGTGAAGTTGGTGAAAAGACTTAGCTTGGTAATACAACAGGTGAAGGATTATTTGGTTTTGATCATGGCGAGCAGAGTTTCGGATTTAAGACAGACGGCACTTCTTTTATAGGTAAAGCAAAACGCGGACGTATTGAATTTAATGGCAATTCTGGTACTATTGCAAGTGCTTCATATAATCAAGAGCGAGATGATAATTTGCGCGTTGGTATGAAGATTGATCTTGATGATGGTGAGATTGATATGCGTGGGGCTTATATAGCTGACGCAGTAGATTAGGCAGATAGCCAAGCTGAAAATATCATAAATGCTCAATATACTCATAATAATGAGCAAGACGGATATGATAATGAAGTACGTTATAATCCTACTGGTAGTAGAGTAATGATTTCTACTAAGTCACCTTTCTTAGTAATTAAATCACCAAGTGTTTGGTATACTAATGAGAAGAGAGTTACTGTTGACGATTTTGGTAATAAGCAATTAGAAGTTGATCCAAATACGACATAGCGCAAAGCATATAATGATTTTTGGGATTCTATTGATTATTACAAGAGTGATGAAGCTATTAAAAATTTATTAAATAATTATTGGGATATTAATGACAATTAGTATCCGCGCACTAATAATGCAATTAGAACTGCTGACGACATAGAAGATATGGATCAGGGTGTATATGCACCTGTCCTTCGTACAATTTAGAGTTCAGCTCTTTTGAATAAAGGATATTCTAATGCTAATATCGATGATCTTGAAATGTTTACATAGCAAAAAGCTATGTAGAGTCAAGGGTTCATCGGTATTGCAATAGATGGAGATGATCCTGCTATGCAAAAAGGTGATTATTTATATCGTTATACTGAAGCAAGTGAATAGGGAAAAGATCATTGGAAGTATATTCCATCTTCAGAAGTTACTGAAGCTATGATTAATTCTTCTGGTACAGTTTGTTTGGCTCGATATAATGGACATAAAATTACCAATTTGAATAGCTAGTGCGGTTAGAGAATGGTTGATGCTTCCGGATGGGTAAGCCCAAGATCTGGTGGCGCTGACTTGACTTTTAATAATATTAATGATACAATGACATTGATAGAAGCAATAAGAAATAGTAATGAAGATGAAGAATATCTTATTAAGTTAAAATTCTTAAAAGATGAAGATTTCTTACGATTTAGAGCTATTGCCAATATTGGTGATAATGTTGTTTCTATTACGGGATTTGTACCTCCAGCTGATGCGGATTCAGTAATGTATAAGCAATCAGATGGGCCGATAGAAAGTGTTTCTTATGAGTTTGGTGTAAAGCCAAGTACAACTTTATTACAAGTTGGAACTTCATCATATTTTATGCAATCTGAAGGCTTTACTGAAGGTAGCGATCCATATAAACGAGATGCGCAAGGTTTAAGATTTGATTTATCGGCTTAGAAATTAACAGCTTATGGCGGTTTTAAGCTCTTCGCGCAAGATGCAAAGACCTTTAACAATATTGAAATTGGTAGTACAGGTACATTCTTACATGTTAAGTATAATATAAATCCAATAGAGGGTGATATTCCTGAATATGTAAGTTTGATGAAAGTTACAACAAATGAATTTTTAATTCAATCTAAGGATTGGAGTAAAGCTGAAAAGACTGGTACTCAATTTGATGTTGGAAAAGGTATGTTTACATCATATAGCTTTAATTTACATGCGGAAGAGGGTCGAGATAGTTCTAAATACCAAGGTTCGTATGTAAAGTTAAGTTCACGTGGTAATCCATTCTTTTAGATTCATTATAAGGAGCATTAGATCCCTGTTGAAGAATTGACACCTGGTGTAGAAGATGTGATTGTATATGATACAGATTTAATGCATATATCTTCAAATAAATTTATTTTACAGTCAAAGGATTGGCGTTCCCCAAGAACAGCTGCTGATTTAGCTCCTGGTGAAAATTATAATGTTGTTAAAGAATACGCTAAGGGACGTGGATTACAGTTTGATATTGCTAATGGTAAGTTAACAGCTTATAATAAATTTAGATTAATCGCATATGATAGTGATATTAGTAATCTTACAGATAATACCGCAGGTTCATATGTCGAATTATCAAGCACTGGTACTCCATATTTACAAGTATATTATCAACATAATAATGGAGAAGAACCAGACCCAGATGTTAGTCAAATTTTATTGCGTATTTCTAAGAGAGATTTTTATTTAAACTCTTAGGATTGGCATTATAATGCATCAGATCCATCACAAGGCTCTGGTATGCATATAGATTTAGCTAATGCTAATATTATCGCCTATAAGTTTCATTTATATGCGTTTAATAACACTCAGCGCTATACGGGTTCATATGTAAAATTAAGTAGTGAAGGCACAACAAATAATCCATTTTTCCAAGTACATTTTAAAGATGTCGGAGATGGTACTGACCAGAATTTTATTCCTAAAGATTTGAATTTGGTTATGCTTACTTAGAATCAATTTCTTATTCAGTCTTAGGATTTTAGATTCTCAGCAACTAATTTAGCAGCGTGCTCAGGCATTCGTATGAATCTTGCGAATGGTCAATTTTTAGGTTATAATTTTGGCTTTTCTGCATATGATAACGGTAGCGGTAATAATGGACGTTATATGGGATCACATGTTATTATAAATAGTAGCGGTAGTCCATATATTAGAGTACATTTTACTGATTATGGAGCAGGCAATAATCCTACGACAACATCTGGTTTAACGCCAATTAGAAATTTAGATATTGTTAATATTACAAAAGATAATTTTATAATACAATCTCATAATTGGAACACTACAAATGGAACTGGCTTAAAATTTGATTTAACTAATGGTTAGCTTTTAGGTTATAATTTCCAATTATAGGCAAGGCGCACTAGTAATCCAGCAGGCACTGTTACTATTAGTTCTGCTGATAGCACTTATCCAATTAAAGTAACAAATGGGTCAGATAAAACATTTGCAGTTAAATGGGATGGTTCATTAGAAGCCAATGCCGCAAGTATCACAGGAGCTATTACTGCTACATCAGGTACTTTTACAAATGTTAATATTCAAAGTGGTACTATTGCTGGATGGCGTATTAACGGCAACAGAATCGATGCAAGTAATGGCACAATTTATTTAGACAGTAGTACAGGAACTATAAGTGGTGCAAAAGTTAATGGTGCTACAATTAGTGGCGGCACTATGAGTATTACTGGTTCTGGAGAAGGATCTGGTAGTTTTGGTGTTTCAAATAGTGGCGTTTTAAGCGCTACTGGAGCTAATGTTACTGGAACAATTAATGCGAATCAAGGCACCTTTAATAATGTAGATATACAAAGTGGTACTATTGCAGGATGGTAGATCAATAGCACTACATTAAGTAAGGGCGATGTAATTTTAAATAGCTCTACTGGACAAATTTCTGGTGCAGCTATTGTTGGTGGTACTATTAGTGGTACAACTGTATCTGCTGAAAGTCTTAGATTTACTCTTTGGAATGGAGCTACTAGTGAGCTAAAATAGTTCGGTATTTATTCAATACCGAATTTTAAATGGAAAACGACAGTAGGCGGTTCAACTGTGTTCCGGCCTACAGGTTCAATATCAGTAAGTGTAACTCCTGGATGGAGTGTTATTGCTGGTTATGGTGCTATCGCAGTTAGAGATAGTTTACCAAACGGTAATGTTATTGGATATATTAATACTCAAGATATTATATCTTCAATTACATTAGGAGCAAGTGGTTCTGCTACTTTTACTGGAGATTAGATTACGTTATCTACTACACGTGAGGCTGTTGGTGATAGATGGCAAATAGCTGGTTTAGTATATGTAGGTGATATTTCTGGTGGATCACAAGAAACATCAGTTTTATAGACTCAAAGCGTATTTGGGTAAAAAGTGAAAAAGGAGAATAAAGATTATGATGACAACTTTAACAAATAACGAAATTTATAATTATGCTAATGCTTTAGCGCAAGAATTTGGACAAGAATCTGAAGTAAAGTTTCCTATTAAGGTAAATTTTTATTTACAGAAGAATCTTCAGGTTTTGATTAGTCTTGCTCAAGATATTGAGAAGGAAAGATTGGCAATCGCGCAAGAGTTTGGTACATTAAATGAGGAAACTCAGCAGTATGAAATTCCTAACGAGAATATCGCTGCTGCTACAAATAAATTAAATGATTTATTTAATTTAACTCAGGAAGTACAGATTTATAAAGTTGGTCTTGATGCTTTTAATGATATGGATCTTACTTCTAATCAAATGCAAGCATTATTGTTTATGATTAAAGATGAGGAGGAATAATCCATATGGGGAGCAAATTATACCCTCCCTACATTGATGGAAAAATACCTGCTTTTTGTGGAACGGAATTAAAAGTTCCGTTCCGCCATAATAGAGCTGTTGCATATGGTTCAAACAGTACCCAAGTTAAAAGTATAGCGTGTAAAATGAAAACTGTCTCCACAAATGAGTGGGTATGGACTCTAATGGAACCCTACAATGAAGCGGTTCAAATAGATCATACTACTGGTATGTGGACGGCAGTTTTTAATTTAGATAAAAAAATTTATGAAGATAAAGATGATACATATTTTTCTAAATTAATAGAAGGTGTGTATTATAAAATTCAAATTGCCTATGTAGATTCATTGGGTACTATAGGTTATTTTTCAGATGTAGGAGTAACTAAATATACCACAGCACCAACTTTAAAAATTGAGAATTTACAAGCTGGAGAAATTAGTGCTGGGTTATATAATTATGTTGGCGTATATAGTCAAGAGAATAAAGATGTATCTGAAAAAGAATACAGTTATTGTTTTACCATATTGAATGAAGATGGAAGCGTCTTTGACACTTCTGGAGTATAGATTCATAATGCGGCAACAGATACAGAGCCATATGAATCTTCTGATACATATATTTGTCGAAAAGATTTAATTTCAAATCACAAATATACAATCAATTATGCGATTACAACTTTAAATAATTTAACTGCATCGAGCCCAGTATATACTATTATGCGTAAAGACTCTGTACGCCCAAGCGTAAATGCAATTTTACATGCTGAACCTAATTTTGATGAAGGATATATTGGATTATAGCTAATAGCTCAAGATGATAAATATTATAGTGGTAATTTTACAATTTCAAGAGCTAGTTCGAAAGATAATTTTGAACAGTGGGATGAAATATGTCACTTTACTTTAGAAAGAGAAACGCCATTAAGAGATTTATTTAAAGACTTTACAGTTGAGCAAGGAGTACGATATTGTTATTCATTATAGCAATATAATTCAAGAGGATTATATTCAAATAGAATGAAATCTGAGACTGTGACCGCAGACTTTGAAGATATGTTTTTATTTGATGGATTTCGGCAATTAAAAGTGCGTTTTAATCCTACTGTTGCATCTTTTAAAAATGATGTTTTAGAAAGCAAGACTGATACAATTGGCAGTAAATATCCATTCATTTTTAGAAATGGAAATGTTAAATATAAGGAATTTCCAATAGGTGGCTTAATTTCTTACTTAATGGATGACCAAGCATTTTTCTTATCTAAAGATAGTTTAGGCGCTTTAGAATTTGAAGGCACTGATCTAACTTCTGAGAATATTAGAGCTGAACGTGTATTTAAATTAGAGGTCATGGAATGGTTATCAGATGGCTAGCCAAAGCTATTTAAGTCTCCAACAGAAGGTAATTATATAGTGCGGCTATTAAATTCTTCACTTTCCGCAAATACAGTAACAGGGCGTATGCTTCATTCATTTACTGCTACTGCATATGAGATAGCAGAATTAACATTTGATAATTTACTTCGTTATAATTTAATTACTGTTCCAGAATATACTGATACTAATCTACATTTTGCTACTGTTCAATTAGCTGGTTATATGGATAATGACAACATGGTTTATTACACTGCTAATTCAGATTTAAAAATTCCTTCTGCTGTATATTTAGGTATTTTTGAAGACGTTGAACCTGGCACTTTACTTGAATTAACATTATAGACAGGCCAAGTGCAATAGATTGAAATTGGTGCGACATATATTTATAAAATTAATACTTTAGATAATCCTGTTACAAATGTAAAATTAATTTCTACTCCTAATGAGAATGCGCATTTTGATGGTACATTTACATATGGATATTATGAGCAAACATTTGCTGATGATTTCAATGAAATTTCTGACTTTGAGCCAGAAGATGAATTATGGCAATTTGTTGGCTATCATGAGGATATTGTGGCAGAAGTAGAAGACTTAAAGAGATCTATTGGACGCTTTTATTAGATTAAAGTTAATAATAGAGAGATAGCTGAAGTCTTTCATTCTATTGATGCTGAAAAGTTCGATAAGCCTTATATTTATGGCGATATTGCCCGTTTAGTTGGCACAGAAATTTTAGCAGAACAGATTGTGGCTAGTAAAGTATATAAGATAGTAGACTATGAATATACAAATGAAGCTGGTAGTACCTTTTATGGCTTGTATGTTAATGGTTTTGATTTAATTGAATACCTTGAGCATAGAGAAGCCGATGAAGATCCTAGCCCTTATTGGACTGAGTTAGTAGATAAGGGGTGGCATGAACAAGATTGTGATTATTTCTTCTGGATAAATCACCCAGATCAAAATGTTAATTTGGAATCTATTGGTCGTTATATATTTAATAATTTAGATACTGTATCTAAGATGAAGTTAGGAAATATGTTGATGGCTGATTGCTATATTTAGCTTGTTGAGATTAAATATTCAGTAGAAAATAGTGATCCATTAGTAGCGCAAGGTAATACGCTATATATGCAAGCTAAAGAAAATTATGAGCAGATGATTTCTGATGCATCAGTGGTTGACGAACAAAAACCATATTCTTAGACAGTAGTCACACAGCAAGATATTAATAATGCTTATGAGTTGATGCAGACTCAGCGTATGCAATTAATAGGTTTAATAAAAAATGCAATTGAGAAGGAGGTATAATTATGCTTTATGATTCTGAATTCTTACGAGAATTAGATGAGCAACGAGAAAAGACTGTATATGCTCGTATTATATCTCTTGATTTAGAAGAAAATCCTTTACAATAGATTGAAGGTTAGATAACTTCCGGTTCTGTTAATGTTGATGGGAACAGTGCGGTTCGGCGCACATGTTCCCTATCAATGGTGGCTAAAGATATAAATATTGATGATTACTATTGGGGACTACATACTAAATTTAAATTAGAAATAGGTGTTGAAAATACTGTGTCTAGACCGCAGCATTTTGAAACATATCCAAATATTATTTGGTTTAAAATGGGAACATATGTAATTACTTCATTTAGCTGTTAGCTGTCAACTAATAGTTATACTATTTCTATTCAAGGCAAAGATAAGATGTGCTTATTAAATGGTGATGTTGGTGGCGTAATTAATGCGCGAACTGATTTTGGCACATATGATTATTATGATGCTGAGACTGGTATTACGACTAATAGAAAATATCCTATTAAAAAGATTATTTGGGATGCTGTACATGCTTATGCGAATGAGCCATTTCATAATATTATTTTAAATGATTTAGATGAATTAGGATTGGAATTGTTAGATTATAAATATGATACTCCAATGTATTTAATTCGTCCAGCGAATACAAATGATGTGTATAGCGTAGCACCAACTTTGAATGGTGATATGGAAGTGTTGGTTAATGGCGTAAGTAAGAAAATTTCAGAAGTGAGATTTGAACGTTTAATAGACTACTTAGTTAGTGATAGCTACAGTGCAGATAAAATTACTTTGCCGAACTCTGCTAATCCTGAATAGGAATATTTTGTAGCAAAAATAGAGTATGGATAGACGTGCGGTTACCGCACTTGCGAACTCGTGTATGCAGGCGACCTGATCGCAAATGTTGGTGAAAGTTTAACATCTGTACTAGACAAATTAAAAGCTATGCTCGGTGAATTTGAATATTTCTATGATCTTGATGGGAGATTTATTTTTTAGCGTAAAAAATGTTTAGTCAATACAGACTGGTCTCCGTAGAGACGTGGAGAAGATAAACAGCTTTATGTGCAGAGCTTAGCTGAAGCAAGTAATTCAATTTATACATTTAATGGCAGTATTTTAATTTCATCATTTTCAAATAGTCCTAATTTAAGTAATTTAAAGAATGATTTTACTGTATGGGGTGAGCGCACTTCTGTAGGAGGAAATAAGTATCCTATTCATATGCGCTATGCCATAGATAATAAACCATCATTATATGTTGATTATGATGGTAATGCGTGGACAACAAAAACAATGCAAGAGATTGCAGATGAGAATGGTTTAAAAACTCGTTATGCAACAATGTATGACTATTAGAGTTTAATGGATCAATTTGAAAAAGATCCAAGCTTATATCCACAAGGTTTTGATACAAGTAAAGATAATAAATGGTGGAATATGAAGGATTGGGCTGAGTATTATGCTATTCTGTTCGGTGAACCACCTGGCAATAAGCATCCTGATGATGAAATGCAATATTACACTAAGTCTTCTAATTATATGCAATCTCATGTGCTTAATCTAATTAACGGATTTAGGACTGAATATGGATTACCGGCAGTAATAGACACAGGTAGAGGAACTATATGTTGTGCTATTGGAATTTGCTCTTGGGAAGGACAGACTTCTGTGGTAGAAATAGCTAGCCATATTGGATGTGTGCATACTTATCAAGAGTGGTTAGATGTGCAATATTATGTAAATGGCACAGATACTACATCGCCTTATGATCCTACTTATTAGTTCGCAGATGGATATAGCGTACATACTTTAATAGATTATAGTCATCCATTAGCTGAAAATGAACAAGTGCCACCTGGGTCAAAGCGCAGAATTGTTACTATTTCTGGCAAAAGATATTTTTATTATCCTAGCACAAGAATTGCTTTAGATGAATATTGGCGAGAATAGAGAGGACTTATTAAAGCATTTGTATATGCTTGGGATCCTGAAATTCCGCCTGAGCGAGCAGAAAAATATTTAGAAGAACAGATCAAAAAGATTGAATATGAAGATCCTTTAGCAGGAAAATATAAGCAAGTAGATTGGCGTGAAATCATTTATCGTATGGCTATTGATTATAGACGTCATAACCATGATGACGATTTTGAGGTAGCGCTAGCGAAGCGTAATTATCCATTATATCCGAACGGTGTGACTGGGTATGAGCAATATTATATAGACCTGGAAGGATTTTGGCGTTAGTTATATTGTCCAATGTTTGATGATGATGAGAAAAAAGGTAATTATGAATTAGAGTTTAAACAATATAATGATATAACTAATAAAAATGATTTGGATAAGATTTATGTAAAAGGTGTATATAAGCCATTAGCACAAAAGGTTATAGCTGTTATGGAAGGAAGATAGAAGCCTGGAGATATATTAGGATCAAATGACCGATATTATCATAAAGAGAATATTAGGTATTTTATTTCTGAAAATAATGGTTTTACTTTTACTGAGTTTACTCCTGCGGATGATACTGAGTGGGTAGAAAAATGTGTTGAAGGTAAAGTATATACACGTTAGTTAACCGACTTATCTAATACATTTAAGATTCATCATGGATAGATGCAACCATATGGCAATACAATCAACTTCCTTGAAGACGGTCATTATTATTTTCTTAAAGTAATGAATTTATCTGATCCATAGAATCCAACATATGAGTTGATTAATGTAAATACAAAATTAACTCCAGAACAAAAACTATAGACTTATCATAGCTTAGTAGAAGATGGAGATAATATGGAATTTACATTAGATCGTCATTTGCGCCTGGCGCAAGCCAGATCTTAGCCATGGGCAGATTTGTATATATATGACAACAAAACATATTGTATGGCTGACATCGTGTAGAATTCAAGTCTAAAGAATTTATATTATGATTCATCTGCGCAATAGATCAAGCAATATTTGTTAGAGTCACCGACCGCACTTAATAGTAACTTAACTGCGGTATTAAAGAAAAACGTTATTTCTTATTATGTAGCTTATATAGATTTCTATGTTAACCCTCCTGTATATGAGCTTGATTCAGACACAGGAAAATATAACTTAATTGCTGCGAATGATGGCGAAAAAGTCTGGTGGCATAAAGATGTTTTCGATTATCCTGATCTTTTGAATTTCTGGTTTGACTTTTTGGAAGGTGATGGCACCCTTAGACAGTTCACAACTAAAGCTGTTGGAGATAGGCCGAAAGCTGTTAATGAGACAACAATAAAATCTATTTACTATAGAGATACTCCAAAGGTAATTTATTCAACTATGAGTAAATACCAATCTGAAGACTATAAGACAGGATATAGTTATTTTATTATACCAGATTCTGGTTATGAAAATATGTTTGCGATTTCTCCTCAAGGTATCAGTGCAAAGAATAGGACTGATGAATTGCTTTATCAACATTCTTATTGCACTGAAAGTGTGAACCTTACAGCGGTTCCTATTTATTATCTTGAGCCGAATAATCGAGTTTATATTTTTGATGAAAAAACAGGAATTAATGGATATTATGTAATATCCAAATTATCATATTCATTAGCTTATAATGGTATGATGCAAGTTACGGCGACTAAAGCGCCAGAAAATTCAATTTTGGAGAGAGAGGAGTAATTATGGCAAGACTAATAAAATAGTTTAGATATTATGGATATACGCCAGAAAATCAATCTTCTAATTATCCTAATGTCGTAACTTATGCAGCTTTAGCTACTGGGAATATTTTTGCTGAGTATGCTCCTATAATTCAACTTGGTATTCAAAGCGATCCAGATGTAAAGTTTTATGTTAATAATGGATCTACTCCAGTAGCTATTGGTGCGACTGGTATTTATGAGTTAGATTTAGAAGGATTAGGGAGTATATCTTCAATTCGTTTTGATAGAGATTCTTTAAATTCCATAGACTATGCAAATAAAAGAAATTCTATCTTAATTGATATAATGTATGAAGGAGGTAGCGCATAATGGGTTTTTATGGAAATGTGACGTATTATCTAAGTAATGCGTTTCAAAGTTTAGTTTATCAAAATGCTAATCTATCTGGCGCTACACCTTCTCCTAGTAATCCAGCTACTGAGTATACAGCCACTCCACGCAGTAGAAATGATAGAAGTATTCTTGCTCAAGGGAATAAATGGATAATATTTGGTGCTAATGCTGAAGCAATAGGGAATAATACTATTAATATTTATCATAAGACTTAGCGTGATGATGTTGAGCCAATAACTTTGCCTGTTGAGGTAACATCCAGTAGTGAAAACTTACTTACGCCATCTTTTGGTGCGGTTATTACTATTCCTACTATTACTTTTGATAATGCAGGACATATTACGGCAGGTACTGTTGCAAATGTGCAATTACCAACTCCGGCGGGCGAAGATGATTTAAACAATATTAAAAATCGTATCGCAACATTGGAAGAGTATTTAACTGGTACTCATGGTGACGATGGTAGCGGTGAAGGTTCTTCATAGGATCCTGTTGCAGATGTTAATACTGAAAATACCTATGGTACAAGAATTGGAACCTTAGAAAAAATTACTGAAGAGTGGGAACGTAAAAAGGGCGCTGGTTATGAAAGTGATCCATTAGAAAGATATCGTGAAGAATATGGCATTGGTACTACTTTGCATGATTTAATGGTATTAATTGGACTTAGAGAAGAATCAACAATTACTGTTAATAGTTAGCAAAAAAAGGTTTATACTCCAAAGCTTAGCGGTTATAGTAATGATTCATTGCTGGGTAAAACTGATACAGCTATATCATTAGCAAGGGCTCAAAGCGCTAATATTTCTACTAATAGACAAAGTATTCGTGATATCATAACTTACTTAAATGATTAGTTTGAAGCAAATTTATAGCTTCCTGTACCTATAAATAATTAATGGATGGAAAAATAAAGAAAGGAGAACTACAATGGCGCGTGTTATTACTGAATACGGTAATTACGTTAAATTCTTGCGTGGTACTCCAAATGCATATCAACAATTAAGTCCTAAAGATAATGATACATTATATTTTATCAGTGAGACAGACGCTGACCATGGAGTATTATATTTAGGAGAAAAATTAATTAGTGGTGGTATCTCAAGTTCTACTTCACTTGCAGATTTATAGGACGTATTAATTGGAGCCGGTGTAGAAACTGGCTCTCTTTTATTCTATGATGGTACTTAGTGGGTTGACAAGCCACTAGATGAAATTTTTGAATTAATTGTTGGTTCAATGGTCGGTGCAACAGCTACTAAGAATGGTAAGACTGGATTAGTGCCGGTTCCATTGGCTGGAATGCAAGATTTATATTTAAAAGGTGATGGCACATGGAACAATCCATTGGCTTCTATATAGCCTACGGTTAGTCTTCTTATTAGTCAAGTAGGTACTTTAATTGGTAATGATACTAATCAAAGTGTACGTGACATCGCTTTAGATGAAGTATCAAAAGTAGTTGCAAATGCTCCAGAAGCTTTTGATACTTTAAAAGAAATTGCTGATTATTTAGAAGAACATCCTTCATCAGGTGATGTAGCAGGAAGACTTGCCGCACTTGAGTAGGCTGTTCTTACTCCTACTACTGGTTTGCAAGATCGTATGGTAGCAGTAGAAAGTAATATGACAAATGTTTCTAATGCTATTTCGACTTTATAGGCAAAAGATAGAACACATGATTAGTAGATCACTAATATTAATCAGACGTTAGAAACATTAAAATGGTAGTAGATGATTGTTACAAATTAATAATGATAGGAGGACTTTAATATGCCTAATCTAACACCTGGAAAGAATATAGGATTTAAGGTTGGTTTACAGTCTACTGTTAATGATATTATTTCTGGCGCTGCTGGCGCGCCGATAGTGGTCCCTGGATCATTCTATTTGGCAGAAGATACTCATAGATTATATGTAGGTAATGACGACCTGACTTTATCTCCTATAAATGAAGGTATTATATTTATTACAAATCAATCTGATTTGCCGACACTGACAACAAGTAACATTACACAATATGCTGGACAGCTTTATTATATTACAAGTAGTAATATTTTATGTATGGCCGCAAACACTAATGATCCGACAGGTAATGTGCCACATTGGGTACAAATTAACCCTGATACATATTTGATGTCTACATCATCTGCAGTTAGCACTTCATTGGCAAATAATGTAGTTACTGTTACAACTCAAGTACAAGATACTATTGGACAATTAGATAATAATAATCGCTTACAACCAGTACATACTGCAAGTGGTCAATTTAAAATTCAAGGTGGAGAAAACGTTACTTTTACAAGAGACCAAACTACTGGTACTATTACAATTAGTACACCAAGCGGAGACATTTATCACTTAGATGCGGCTGCATTGGAAGAAGGAAGCGATTCTGGCATTCTTGAAAACCGTGATAAATATGTTAAATTAGTTTTATCTAGCAATAGTCATCCAGATGAAATAGTTTATTTAACAAAGGGCGATCAAGGTAATATTACTCCAACGATGAGTAGCGTCACAGTAGGTGATATTACTTATCCAATAATTAAATTAAATGGTGGCGGTCTTGTTGGTACAACTATTCAATTGGGTATGGATGCCAACGATAAGTTAACATTTACTTTAGTTAATGGTAATGATAGAGTAAGTACAAATATTACTCCAACATTAACTTATGGTAAAGCTGTTGACGCAGGCTCTAATAAAGTTAATAAAGTTGATTTTAATTTAACAGGTAGCGCAAGTACTGGATATACATTAACTGGAGATCTTGATGTTTATACAACTGGTGAAGTTGATGCTTTAATTAATCAGCAATTACAAGGATTTGATGCTATGTATTTTGCTGGCACTATTGGATCAGCTGCTGATACATTTGATAATCTTGAAGATCTGTATAATACAGCTACTGCAACTGCAAAAATTAAATCAGGTGCTACTTTTAAATTTACTCAAACTGTTGGTGGTACATTACCAACAGGTATGACTATAGTAGGGTGGAAAACCACAGAAGATGACCATGGACAAACTGGTGCGCAAGTAGGCGATATGCTTATTGTTACCGGTGTTGAAGATACTACAACAGGATATATTGATCCTAAAGCAAGCACAACTAAGTATACTTACATTCCTGCTGGTGATGATGCTGATATTTATTATACACCAAATTTTGGTATAGGTAAAACATTATCTTTTACAAAGAGCGGCACTAATGGAGAAATTCATCAAATAAACTTTACTGAAGGTACTGATGTTGTTGTTACTGGTACTGTTTCAGATGGATCTTATGGTGGTAAAAATCAAACAATCAATATTGCTCACTCTACAATTACTACAACTCCAACAACTGCATCAGATTTAACTAATGCTGGTCAAAGCCAAGATTATACTGCTGTAACTGGATTGACTATTAGCAATGGTCACATTACTGGTTATGAAACACAAAAAATTACTTTAAGTCACTATAGATTAAGTAAAGCAGAAACAAAAGCTGTTGGTGGTACAGAGACATATGTTGGATCTGGAAAATATTCAGATGTATTCTTTGGAACAGATTATTGGACTGGTGCTTCTGATGGCGCTAATACTATTCAGTTAAATGCTGGTACTAATGGATACAATAATAAAATGAATTTGAGCTCAAGTACCTTACAATTCTCTATTAATAGTGCGGGCGCAGCTTCTGGTACTGCTACAGCAGCCTCTGTAGCTATTGATATGGTTTGGGGAAGTTTCTAATTAAGAGGACAATTTTAATTAAGTATATATTTGTATTTTTTAATTTTTATAGAAACGTAAAAACTCTAAGGGGTTAAATTAAATATTTAACCCCTTAAATTTATGATAGAAAGGAGAATTCCTTAATGAATGATAGCGGAATCAAGTTTAGACCAGTAATGGGGACTGAAGATTTCATTAGGAATGCCGAACAATCAAACGGTTGGTTCTATGTTGCAACAGACACAGGTGCTATGTACTTGGATGTTGAAAATAGACGTATCCAAGTTGGTGGCTAGGGCGGCAGTGGTGGCGGAACCGCAGGATTCGTTTGGGCAAATGGTAATGACACTCAGATTCTGAAATTAGTAGAAGATGATGAAGATTATACATATAGTGTTGCCCTTGCCGCAATCGAAGGCGGTGTTGCTCCTAAACCAGATCAATTAATTCTTAATTCAGATGGAAGATTTTTCCGTGTAATAAGAATTGATACTGAGGCTGTAGCTGCAATTTGTACTTTAATCGCTGTAAGTGGCAGTGGTGGAGGTGGCGGTGGAACAGTAGTTGAAGAAGACTTAAAAGTCGCTGTTGATTCTTCAACTTTAGCTCGTAACTTTACTTTAGTTTCTGGTAAAGATTATTATGTTTCTGTAACTGCTACTTCTACTGTTGATGAATATGTATCTTTATATTTCACTTTTACTGGTGCTAATAATTATACTTATAATAAAACTGTAACCGCAAAAAGTGGTGAGCCTTATTTATTAAATGTAAACTTCTTACCTCCAAATGATAGTATCACAATGAAGGTTGAAGCTGATTCTGATAATACAAAGATGAAACGACTTCCAGTACGTACTGTATCTGGTGTTAAGGTCGTTGAAATGCGTATTCAGAAGGTTTCTACATTTAATACAGCAACTGCGGCAACCGGTAGTGTGGCTGTAGAGTATTACTTGATTGGTGATCCTGCCATGGATGAAACACTTCACGTTGCTGTTGATGATATTGAAGATTTTGAATTACAAAAATCTGATAGAGTAAGTTCAAGTGTTAAGTCAGTTAGTGTACCAAAACAGGTTCATGGAACTCATAATGTAACACTTTGGGTTACTACAACTATTCAAGAGACAACTGTAGAAAGTAATAGAATTACTTATGAAATTGCTTGGGTTGATCCAGAAGATTTAACACCTATTATTTGGACTGGTGAATATCCTGATACTGTTATTCAGTATGAGCCTTTCACAGTAAAATATCAAGTATATGACCCAACAGCAGTTGCAGCAAACGATTATTTTACTGTTTATATCCAAAAGAGTGGTGTAAGAATCGCAGAAATCTCAAGAAAATATGAGGCTGGCCAATGGCTAACATTGGACTTAACTGAAAGCTATGAAGTTGGTGACAACAACTATACAATTGTGTGCGGAACCGCACAACCTAAAGGAATTAACTTTAATGTTACTACTGTTGGTTCAAGAGATTTAGGTATTGCTTAGTCAGAACGTCTAATTATGAATTTATCTTCTACTGGACGTTCAAGTGATGAAATCGCAGCTAATCGTGAAACTTGGGCTGATGGTGCATATAAAGCTACACTTAATGGTTTCAACTGGTATAACAATGGTTGGAAGAATGATGATGATGGAAATGGCGCTTACTTATCAATCGCCAATGGTGCAACAGTAACTATCCCATTCCGTAATTTTGCTACCAACCCAATTGAAGACTTTCAGTTTAATGGTGTAAATAAAAACTACACTTTGGAAGTAAGATTTAGAATCAGAAACGTACAAGAATATTCTACACTTGTTACAACTAATCCATACTACTATGTAATGGAAAATGGTATTAAGTCTGAACATGGTGTGCCGATTGCTGATATTAAGGCGCAGAATTTAACTGTTGCTGTTGATGAAGATGGTAACTGGTTAATGGACCAATAGTTAACTGAAAAGATCACTAAGACCGAAGAAGGTGTATGTTTTAAGGTTTTAAACAATAATAACTATGGTCTTTGCGTTGGTACATAGGAGGCTTATTTCCGTTCACCAGAAGGTACTACTAACGTTCGTTATAAAGAAGATGAAGTAATTAACTTCTCAGTTGTTGTTTCTAACGCTGATAAATTGGCTTCTATTTACTTAAATGGTATCTTATCAGGATCTTTAAATCTTGGTAATGATAGTGCTTTCTATTGCGGTGATACTATCACAATTAATTCAAATTATTGTGATGTTGATATATATAAGATTCGTTTCTTTAATACTGGTTTAACAATGCCAGAAGTTATTCACAACTATATTTCTGATATTCATGATCTTACTTTGTATGATCAGAACCAGTTAACTAAAGAAGATCCAACATTATTATCTTATACTAAATTAGTTGAATACAATAAAGCAATGCTTGAAGAGGGCAATATTGATGCTTTATCAATGCCTTATGCAGTAATTGAGATTATTGATAATGCAACTGGTATGGTAAATCCAAATGGTGGTTCTCACGCACAAACTGATGACTTGCTACCTTGGAAGAAAGGTAATAATAGATATTGTAAGATTACTTTTGTAAACCCAGTTCTTGATGCGCTATATAACGCAGGAGAAATTGATGCTGATACTTATGAAACTCATAGTCCATCATATGTATGTATTGGTGCAGATATTAACGTCCAGGGTACTTCTTCTCAGGGTTATCCACGTCGTAATTATAAGACAAAGATGAAGTCTGCGGTTAATGCAAAAGACGTAAATAAAGTAGCTCATGATGATTGGGGTTGGTTCTATACCAATGAAAAATTCATTAATGAAGCTAAGGGCGGCAAAGCTAAATTCAAGAAGTGGAAGCAAGATAATCCGAACTACGGAACTAATAAATTCACTTGGAAGATTGACTACATGGAATCTTCAGGTTCATATAATACAGGTTTCGCAAACTTAGTTGGTAATAATATTTATAGTACCCATCCACTTGGTTACTATCATATTCCAGATCTTGATACAACAGGTTTACGTTCATCTGTATATGGTTTCCCATGCTTAACATTCCATAAGCACAGTAAGCCATCTGACAACGCAAAAGTTGGTACATTACTTGAAGATGAAATTTATGAATATATTGGAAGATATAATATCAATCAGGATAAGGGATCAGATGAATTATTTGGATTCTCTCTTGAAGATGAACAACCTTATGTTACATTAGAAAGAGAGGTAACAGATCCTGATACTGGTGTTACAACTACAGAATCTTATCATCCTACTATTGCAGATGTGGCTGAGTGTTGGGAGATGACTGATAACCAAGGTTCTTGGACTTCATTCTCATATCCGGCAGAAGCACAAACCTCTCACTTTAGTACATATACTTCTGATGGAGATGGAAAACTTGAAGTGATTCGTCACTATGAGTGCCGTTATCATAAAGATCTTGACTTTATTGAAGTTATCGCAAGCGATGAAGCTCCTTACGATTTAGCTACTGTAACAGCTAAGATTAATGATCCAGAAGTAAAAGAGGACGAGCGCGCAATCTGGGAGAGTATTAATACTATTCCTAAGATGAATCAGTTTATCGTCAATAAGTGGAGCAACTGGGAGCGTTTCGTAACATGGTGTGATTCTACTGATAGAAGAAAAGCTAATCCTGAACTTGATATTACTCCAATCGAATATGAAGTTGATGAATTCCCAACCGATATGACTGGTGTTACAACTAGAACAAATGGGGATATTAAATATGCAACATTTACAAAAGATACAGCTGCATATCGTTTACAAAAGTTTAAGAGCGAATTTAATAAACACTTAAATCTTGAATATTGTACTGTATACTTTGTTATGACTGAATTACTCCTTTGCTATGATTCTCGTGGTAAGAACATGATGATGGCATCATATGGTCCTATTGAAGCTGGCGGAGATTATATTTGGTTCCCAATTTTCTATGATATTGATACTCAGTTAGGTTTAAATAACATTGGTGCAACTCTTTGGGATTATGATACAGATGCTACTTTAGAGCAAGCATTCTCGACTCCTTCAAGCGTTTTATGGGTTAACTTCTTAGATTGCTTCAAGGACGAAATTGCTAACAAGTATAGAAATTTACGTTCAGACAGCAAATTAACTTATGAGACTATTGATGGTGCTTATTTATGTAATGCAGCAGTATTTGATTCATATGCAATGAGAGGTATTCGTCCTATTATTGCTATTGGATTAGATGAGTATTATAAGTATGTAGCTCCTTCAAAGACTGGATATTATAATACTTCTGGTGCTTTAGTATATGATAATAACTCTTATGCGTATGCGGTAAACGGTGACCGCATGTTATCACGTGAGTTGTTATTACGTAACCGTTTGAATTATATGGACTCTTATTGGATTGCTGGAGATTATACTCCAGCAGGAATGGCGCAGGGTGGTGTTCGTATGAGAGCGAACGCAAACAACCAGAGTACATCTGATAAATACCTGGATAGCGCACGTTTGAGTGAATTACCATCTAACGCATGGAGTGGTGAGGAACTTGCACCTTATCCAATGCCTTATTATGATGCAACACCAAACTTTGAGGTTACTCCATTCTTAAGCCAATATGTATTCTCTTATAATGATAAACAGCCTTCAAGTAAGCCTGTAAAATATCAGGGTCAACCTGTTTCAGTTATCGCTGAAGGTGTTGAAGATGGTTATCGTGCTACTCCTGGTATGCCTGAGCAGATCGTTTACTTACCGGCCGAGGATTATATTTCAAGTCTTGGTGATTTAAGTACAAAATACTTATCACAGTTTACATTGGCAAATGGTAAGAGAATTCTTGATATTACTATTGGTAGTGATGCTCCTGACTACTTTAACTCATTGTTAGGTGCGGGAACTGGACAATTTAATATTAATGACTCTAAGTATTTATCTACTGGTAATCAAGCATTGAACCCAAGTAGAAAGACTCTATTAAAGAAGATTAATTTAACCAATGTTAAATCTTTACAAGATGCTCTTGATATTAGTGGTTCTGAGAAATTGGTTGAATGTAGAGTATTAGGAACTAAGATTCCTTACGTTACATTCGCAGAAGGTGCTCCATTAGATTGTATCCACTTACCATGGACTGTAACCAAGATTGACTTAGTCGAAGCAACAAACTTAACAAGAATCTTAACTACTAAACCAACAGTTTGGTAGAACACAAGAGATAATTATACTGGTCTTTATATCGAAGACTTAACTGATAGTTTAGAGGATGGCGGTCCAATCTTGTATCATACTGATGAACAAGGTAATAGACTACCAAATAAGATTAATCGTATTAATATCGTTGGCGGTAAATTAGGTTATGATTCTTATAGATTATTAGACAAGGCCGTTAAGATTAAAGACTTTGAAAACGCAGATGGACAAAGACTTCAGATTAACCTTGAAGATGTTGAATGGTCTCCATACGTTATGGTTGAAGCTGGAACATTATATGACGCAAATGAAACTTATTACAAGTTAACTGACCACAGTACATTTGTTAGTTATACTCCTGATTTCTCAGATCCAAACGCATGGAATACTGACACATTAAATGGTTTAATCTTTACTTACAATGCAAATCCGCAACAGACTTTAATTACTTCTACTGAGTTATTAGATAAGTTTATTGCAGATTACAATCGCGCAAATGCGACAGCAGAGAAGAGAAGTCATTATACTAATTTAACTCAATCTTTAGGTTATCCATATTTAACAGGTTCAATTTATATTGCTAATGCTGATTCTCAGTATGCCGCAATTGAAGAGGAAGATATCACTGAGAAGTATGGTGCAATCTGGAAAAAGTTAAATATTTATGCTGCAAAAGTTAATGAAGCTTATGTTGCTAAGTTCATGCACAGAACTGAAAACGGACAAGATAAGCAGATTGACATAAAGAGATATAAACAACAGTCAAATGTGCATCCAGAGATTACCTCTGTGCTTCCTAACTATCCAAATTATGATTTCAAAGGATGGAGCTTAGATCCTGCTCATTCTATTGTTGAACAAGCTGATTACGATCGTCTTGTTTCCGAGGGCAAGATTTATGCAAAAGGTACAACCGCAAATGATTTAACATTCTCAGCTGAGTCTGATATTTATGTTTTCTATGCTGTATTCGTACCACACCCATACTCAATTACATTTGATATTGGTAATAATCAAACTGTAACTGTGCAAACTCCTTTCAATCATACTATTAATCTGCCTGCGGCAATGCCTTATCAAGATGAAAGCGAACTTCCTCTGGAAGAGAAATATGCTTTCTTAGGCTATGCAAAGACAGCAACCGCTACTAAGCCAATAGATATGTCAAAGGAAAAGGCTTTAAGAGATACTAAATATTATGCAGTATTTAAGAGATCAAGTGTATATGCTAACCCAATTCCAAATGAATACATTATCTTTACTGGACCTTCAGAAATCACCGTTGGTGTAAATACTGATGGTACTTCAAAGAGTGCTTATGGCTATACTATTGGATTAAATCCAAATTATAGCTATCAAGGCAAGATTACATTACCATCATATTACAACAATTATCCAGTTTTAGCTATTGCAGCTGGTAGTAATGATCAATCAAGCGCACCAAATGGTTTTAGCTATAATAATGGTGGTAGAAATACAGCAACTCATGTATTCTTTGATAGAGAGGCTGGTGAACCAGCTTTAGCTCGTATTGAGTCATATGCTTTCTTCAATAATACTACATTGCAGTATGTTGAGATGCCAGAGACACTTGACTATATTGGTAACTTTGCATTCAGTGGTGCAATTACTAAACTTGAAGAGTTACCTGTGAGATCCATTGGTGAAGGTTGTTTCAACTCTTGGGTAGGTCAAAATGAAACTATGCACATTGCCGGCAAGGTCTCAACTATTTTGAGTACACCTTGGTGCTATATGAGAGGTAGTGGTTTAAGACATCTGATATTCGGAGGTCCTGGTGATCCAGTGCAATTAAAATCACTTCCATCTACTGCTTTGTTTATTGAAACAAATATTGAAGATGTAACTATTTATGTGGCAGATCAAGGTACAGCAATTAAAGACCATGTTTGTTGGACTTTGGGTAATCCTCCACAATATTCATGGGTGGATGCTTAATAAGGAGGTTTAAATATGACTCGTCAAATTTATTACCGTTATATGGGCACGAATGGAATGATTGAATCTCCAGTGCATCTGGAAGGGATTTACTTTGTTCGCTTAGTCCAATTAACTGCTGATAAAAATAAAGTTTTAACAAATGGCACAATAACTACGACAACAGTCAGAGTGCCAGAAGAAGAGGAACAAAATTGGAAAGAGGTTAAAGCTTAAAGTAAGGCCAAAACCAATTTTATGAACTGTCGTAGTTTTTATAAACATTAGGAAGAAAATATTACTGGATAGAGAGACACAAGTCTCTCTATCCTTTTAGAAAATTTATAGAAAGGATGACAAACAAGTGATTACTTCTATTAATACTGATAATAGCAATGATTATAGAGCACTGTTTCAATCAGCTTATGATTTCTTAAAAGCTAATAAGAGTGCGCTTAGTGCTGATCGCCAAGCCTCTATTGACAATATGACAGGAATCACTTCAGTTCAGCAGTATTTCTCTCACTTAAGAGATTTACTTGATTTAGCTGATCAGGGCGGTAAGAAGTTCTTAATGCTGCCTTTAGATGAGCCAGTATTTGAAATTGATGCTGACAAACGTGAAATCACTGTTCCTGCTGTCTTTAAAAAGAATGGTATCAGCGTTCAAGGTGATGAGATTGCTGAGAGTTTAATTTTTAGAATTAACCGTTTCTTTGATTATGCTGACTTAGACAATATGACTATTCAGATTCAATGGGAAAACGCGAACAAAGAACAAGGTTTATCTAATATCTATGTAAAAGATAATTCTAAGAGTGCTGATTACCTGTATTTTATGTGGCCTTTAACAGAAGAAATTACCAGATATCCTGGTACAATTAAGTTCTCTGTTCGTTGCTACAATGCTACAGGAAATACATTAGCATATAGTTTAAGTACAAAGATTGCTGCTGCAACTATTAATGCTGGACATGACTACAACGTTGAGAACTGGACAACTGGTATTGACGATGCTACCGCTCAATTTAACAACAGTATTCAGAATAGTAAGAATACGGCTGCTGAAGACGCACTTGCTCCTTATTATTTAGTTAACTTAGATGATGAGACCGGAGAGGGCGAAAACGCAGACTATAATAATGGTCAAGTTCTTGAGGCTTATATAGATGAAACTAATCCTTATCAAACACTTAGAGTTGAAGCTACATCTAATGATGCTGGTACAATCAGCTATAAGTGGCAGTATAGAGACCTTTTAGAGACAACATATACTGGCGGTTTAACATATGATCTTGCAGAAACAGTAGAGTATATTCCTACTACTGATGAAGCTAAGGTTGACCATAAGCTATATTATAAGCAATCTGGCGATAATTATGTGCCGGCTGAGTTCGAAGTAACTGAAGGCGTACAATTATATGAGAAGACTTCTACATATAAGGTTCAATATCATGCAGTTGGTAAGAACACTGTTACTCTTGAAGATGGCGTAATGCCTCATGTAGTTGGACAGTATAAGGCTATTGCTCGTAATACTGTTGGTGATAACTATGAAGAGACCGATTCTGTTACTATCGTATTCCCAAGTCCTGAAAAACTTGAGTTTACCGAAACTGGTGATTTAAGTAATAATTATTTCTTAAATAATAATGGCATTGGTTCTATTTCAACAGAGGTTGAAATTGATGAGCGTGGTGCTAAGGCAACTTATGATTGGTTATTTGCAAATAGCCCAACAGGAGGATTCACTCCAATTGACCAGTTAGACGAAGCAGAACAGGCTAAGTTATCAGCTGAAGGCAATACTTTAACTATCAACAATAAGCCTGGATATTATAGAGTTATTGTAAAATCTACTCGTAACTATGATACTATCCAAAAGCAGTCTAACGTTTGTAAAGTAACTGGCGCACTTGCTGCTCCTACTATTGTTACTCCTGTTACAGATACTGCTGTATCTTCAAAGTATGGTACTGCTCAACTTGTTATCACTATTGCTCCTTATGCAAATGATCTTGAGTCTGAGAAGGTAACATATTAGTGGTATAACGATAAGGATGAGGCATTAGAAGGACCTCAAGCTGCAGGTGAAGTTGGTACTAACAATACTATCACATTCAGCGCTCCTAAGGGCGATCGTAATGGTTACTATTGTAAGATTCGTAACTGGATGGGTGAGACCTTTGCTGAGACTCGTTCTTATGACTTCTCTGTAAACCCATTCGAGCCAGAAACACAAACTCCTACTCCTCCAGAGCCAGAACAACCTGAAGAGCAAGAACCATAGGGATAATTCATAAGATAGGAGGCATAAGTAGATGATTACAATTTCTACAGAATACTATCGTAATCTGTATAAAATTTAGCAAGATATGAACTTGCCAAGTCTAGCAATTTTGCTTCCATCTACCGAAAACATTTACGAAGTTGATTTGAATACAAGGAAAATTGAAGCTCCAGAGTTTTTAAGTAACTATACCGATCATGCTGCTGAGGTTATCTATTTTAAATGTAATAGATACTTCGATTACATGGATCTGGCTTCTTGTGCTATTGTAATACAATACAAGAATGCCGCAGGAGAGAATAGAATTTATCCTGTTCCTTTCGTAGATGTTGCTACATGCTCTCTGGAAAACAAGATGCTTATTCCATGGTGTGTAGATGGTAATGTGACTGCACAAGCTGGAGAGGTTACGTTTTCTATTCGTTTTTATAAAATTGATGTTAATGGCGCAGCTTTACAATATAGCTTGGTAACATTACCGGCGAAGAGCCAAATATTAGAAGCTATGAATGTTGTTGAAGATGATGCAGAACCTTTTGTATTTACTCCTTCACAATATGAAGAGTTAGTTGCGCGAATTCAAGCATATGAACAGAAAAATGATTTGACATGGATTGTGTTAAATTGACATGATAGGGGAAGAACTTCGGTTCTTCCCCTATTTTTTTTTATGGGCAAAATACTTTAACCTTACTTGATTAGATTTTAATTACAATAGATAATTATGATAAAGGAGGTATTAGTCTTATGGCATAGGGCGATAAAATTCGTTTTCGATAGGGATCACGCTCTTCAGTAAATACTACTGCTAAACAAGCTGGTCAATTATTATTTGCAACCTATGAAGATGAATTACTTACAACGTCTAGTAGTGCGGAGAGTTTCGTGCAAGGTGACATTTATTTTGATTTAAGCGAAGACGTTGGGAATACTCCCGGGGTGCGCATTAAATTAGCTAATGATGTCGATAAGGCTAGAACACTTTTTGCGGGAACGACTTCTACCGTTGATGCCAATGGTCAGTGGACCGCGGATATTGATGGTATTACAAAGCTTTATGATGGGTTAACCATTGCATTGAAATTAACTACATCATCAAGCATAACTTATAACACATTAAATATTAATGGTTTAGGCCCTAAATTAGTATGGTTTAAAGATAATTATAGATTAACTAAATCAATTGAGGCCGGCGCAGAAGTGCTATTAACTTATAGAGTTAACGCAGGCTCTTATACTGTGCCAGCCAATACTTCTGGCGCGCTGACCCCGTCTGGCACGTATCGCGATGGTTGGATCATGACATATCAGGATGGAGATACTATTCCCTCTGCATATTGTACAAGTCCAGGGGCTGCTGTACAAAAGACAGCAGAATGTACTGATTTCGTTTTACAACCAAAAAGTTATATTCAGTTAATAGTTAAAAATGCCAATACATCTAGCGGACGTATACAATTAAATATTAATGGTACTGGAGATAAAGTAGTTTATATCAATGGTAAAGTTACAGCTTCTAATAATAATACTTTGCCAGCCGGATCATATTTAGTATACTATGATGGCACTTATTATCAGATAAGAACTGATGGTTTATTGCCGGGCGCAGGTATTGCGGGAAACGCAGCTACAGCAACAGTGGCAGAAAAGCTAGGCGCAACCGACGGCACGATATTAACTAATTTAGGTTCTAATGATGCTCAAGTTTATACTCATGGTGGCAATATTACTCCAGGAGTAACTGGTATCTTAGGAGTAGGTAATGGTGGTACTGGATCTGGAAGTGTGAGTGGCGCACGTTCTAATTTAGGTTTAGGCAACGGACAAATTTATTATGGTACTTGTAGCACTGGCGCAGGTACAGTAGCAAAAACAGTAGTTTGTGATGCTTATCCATATACTGGTCCAACTCTTGGAGATATGATATTGGTTAAATTTACTACAACTAATAGTGGAGCTGTTGGTAATTTAACTATGTCTGTAAATGGCACTGATGCTAAACCAATTAGATATATTTATAATGGCAGCATTACTACTATAGCAGCAGCTAATTATTTGAAGGCTAACCAGACTTATTTGTTTTATTATGATGGAACCTACTGGGTTGTCCAAATGGTCTATAATACAAATACCGATATTAGACCAGCGGCTTATTGTGACACTGGTGGAAGCACTGCCGCAAAGGTTGCATCACATACTGGATATTCTATTTTAGATGATTCTTATATTTATTTTACACTTGTTAGTTCTAATACTGCAGCAAGTGCTTTAACTTTAAAAATCAATAGTAAAGATCCTAAACCGATTTATATCAATGGTGAAGAATCTTCATCTTCTAATTATACTTTGCCAGCAGGAACTTATATTGTTTACTATGATGGTACAGCTTATCATTTTAGAACTGATGGTCAACTTCCTGGACATGTTGGCGCAAGCACTATCACAGGAATTGTCCCAGTTACTCATGGCGGTACTGGAGTAGGTTCATTAGCTTCTGGCAAAGCGTTAATTGGTAATGGAACTGGAAATGTAGCTACAAGAGATATTACTAATCTTACTACTGCATCAAGCTCACTTACTGCAAATACAAATTTAGTTACAGCCAATACTTTGGTTAATTATGTTGGTTCTACCAATTGGAAAACTGTTGGTACAATTACAACTGGTACGTGGAATGGTAGCACAATAGCTATCGCACATGGCGGAACCGGTATGACATCTAATCCAAGTCTATTGGTTAATTTGGCTTCTGATAATGCTGATTCTGTTTTTAAAGCATCTCCAAGACCTGGTGTAACAGGATTATTGCCTGTTGGACATGGTGGTACAGGCACTGGTAGTTTTACAGCTGGTCATGTTTTAATCGGTAATGGTGCTGGTGCAATTTAGACAAATGGTAATTTACAATTCGATTCAGAAACAGACACTTTAAAGACAAAGCATATCTCTACAACCGGAGATATAGATATTACTGGAAATGCTTATTTGCATAATCAGACTTATGCTGATGATATTACTGCAAGCACTTTATTAGTGCAAGGAAATTCTAACTTTATTGTTTCTCCTACTGCGCCGACCCCGGATGCAGGAGATAGTAGTTCAAAGTTAGCGACGACAGAGTTTGTAACTAACGCGCAGATTGATACTAGTCGTATCACAGGTATTTTACCAGTCACACACGGCGGTACAGGTCTGGGCGCACTTGATGCAGGAAAGGTTCTTATTGGTAATGGCAATAATAATGTTACTTTTAGAAGTATCTTTACTCGTACTGCTGTTGGTGATATAGGGTGGACAAGTGGCGCTAATGCTTTAATTGATTAGAGTGGTTTAGCATATTGGAATGGTGCATATAGTGGCACAAGTTCTAATTTAAAATATCTTAGCACTGTTACTAAAGGTACATGGCAAGCTTCTACAATCGGAGTCGCATATGGTGGTACGGGAATCACTTCTAATCCATCTATGTTGATTAACTTAGAGTCAAGCACAGCTGATACTGTGTTCAAGGCTTCGCCAAGACCTGGAGTTACTGGTATTTTGCCAGTAGAACATGGTGGTACTGGCTTAGGTAATTTGCCTGATGGTGCTTTATTACAAGGTAATGGACTTGCTGATATGGGTGCGGCAAGTGCGGCTGGTACTGCAACATTACCTATTTATATAGATGAAGATGGAATCCCTCAAACAATTACAAGCTATGAGGGAACCGCAAATGCGGCTACAAAATTAACGACTGGACATACATTTATTACCGATTTAGGAAAGAGTTCATCTTCTAATACATCTACTTCTTTTGATGGTACATAGAATGTTCATAATATTCCTATCACTGGAACTTTATTAGTTTCTAATGGCGGTACTGGCTTAGGCAATGTTACTGCTAATGCTGTTTTGATCGGTAAAGACGCTTCTGCTTTATAGGCTATTGCAACAAACAATGGTGCGTTTTACGCAACAGCAGCTAATGCTAAACCAACATTTGGCACTTTACCAGTAGCGCAAGGTGGTACTGGTGTTACATCTGTTGCCAATATTAAAGCTGGTAAAGATGGAAGTGGTAATACTATTACATCTACTTATGCGACTAAGACAGAATTAAATAATCTAATTGCCGCACAAGATGTTATGGTATTCAAGGGTGTTGTGAACAGTGCTAGCGATTTACCAAATGTTCATGATCGTGGTTGGACATATAGAGTTGGTACTGCTGGTACTTATGTGGGACAAGCCTGTGAAGTTGGCGATATTATTATTTGTACAACAGATCGTGCAAGCGCAAGTTCATAGACTAATGGAGATTGGCAAGTTATTCAGGCCAATATAGATGGCGCTGTTACTGGACCTTCTGGCGGAGTAAGTGCAGCCAATGCTATCGCAGCATTTGGTTCAACTGCTGGACGTACATTAGTTAAAGCACCTGCCGCAGGAGATTCAAACACTCCAATTTATATCAATAGTAATGGTATAGCTACTGCAATTAGTTCTTATGATGGTAATTCAGCTACTGCATCTAAATTAAAGGATGGCGCGACTATTGCGATTTCTGGTGGTATTACTGGTACTGCAACTAATTTTGATGGTAGTGCAGCGATCTCTATTCCAGTAACAAGTTTAAATCTTAATGCTACTGGATTTACTGTTTCAGGTGTTCTGCCAGTAGAGCATGGTGGTACTGGTAATGGTAAATCAAGTTATACGGCTAATCATTTAATATATGCGGCAAGCGCAAGTAAGTTAGATCAAACACCTTATATGCATTTGAATTATACAGCTGGTACTACAAGTGTAATAGGTAAAGAAGAACTCGTAATAGGAAATAATATTGGTAATGGTACTGCTAATAATGCTCAAGGTATGTTAACTTTATATGGTAAAGGTACTGCTTGGGATTATTTAGTAAGTGCGGCAACCTCTACTAATCTGACTCATACTATGCCAAATTCTTCTGGCTGGTTAGTTACTGCGGCAACTGCGGGGGCAGGCGGAACATATAAACCTATTTATGTTTCTAATGCTGGTATTGCAACAGCTGTATCAGATAACCAAGCAAAAGTTGCCTTAGGTTCTGATAATGCTGCTTCAGTATTTGCGCAAGCCCCTTAGATCGGTGTTACTGGCGTTCTTCCGATCGTACATGGTGGAACAGGCGGAGGTAGTGCGGCGAGCGCACGTGAAAGTCTTGAAGTGCCACACCATGGTGTTTATTATGTTAAAGGTACTCAAACAGCGGCAACCGCTACGTGGACTGGTGATTTACCAGAAGTTGCTGCATTATATGATGGTTTGACCATTGCTTATTATTTACCTGTTGCAGGCAAGACTGCAGCTACTTTAACATTAACACTTAAAAATGGTGTAGAAACTGAACCAGAGCCAGTGTATTACACAGGTACTACTCGTGCTACAACACACTACGGCGTTCATTCAGTAGTTTTACTGACTTGGGTTAGTAATGCTTCTTCTGGTATGACAGCAGTAGGAACGGCTACTGGAGGATGGTATAGAGCAGATTATAATTCTAATAGTGATACTTATACATCTGCATACTGCGGTACTGCCGCAGGTACAGCTGCAAAAGCAGCAAGTTGTTCTAACTATTCGCTATTAGATGATAGCTATATACATGTTATTATAGTTTATTCAAATACGTCAGCAAATGCATTAACAATGAATATCAATGGTAGAGGTGCAAAACCGATTTATATTAATGGTACCGCATCTTCTGCTTCTAATTATACATTACCTGCTGGTTCTTATCTTGCTTATTATGATGGAACTAATTATTATTTTAATACTAATGGAGAATTACCTGGACATATTAATGGTTCTTCTATAACAGGCATTATACCTGTTAACCATGGAGGCACAGGATTAGGAAAAACTTCATTAACAGCTAATAGAGTAATTTATGCTTCAAGTGCATCTCAGATGTCAGAAGCAGCTTCACTATATACAACAGGAGCTAACTTAGCTATTAATAAAACTTCTATTACTTCTGGATATAATTTTGAAGTAAATGGTGCATCTTTGATGGGCGCTATTGTTGCAAATGCGGATCATAACTTTATGAGCCATGGTAATGAATTTAATTTTATTCCTGCTTTAAGCTCTAATTTAGACGTGCATATTAATTATCGTGGACGTGGAGCGCATACTAATGGAGCTGTTGTTAGTAGTTATAGATTCCATGATGGTACTTCAAGCTGGGCGCCATTATATTCTGCTCATTTGTATCCAGGAGCAACTAATACATATAATATTGGCTCTGAATCATTAAAATGGAATTTATTATATGCGAATACTGCACATTTAAGTGCGGCTAATGTTGGTAGCTTAGATAATACTGGTAGATCTACTTTACGTCAAGGGGTAGAGATTTATGGTAGTATTGCAACGGCTGATTATTCTGGTGGTGGGTATCATCATGACCATAATAGTATTGTTTTACATGGCGATTCAGCTGGTGTATCTGGATTATTATTTACATCAAGAGCTGTAGATACTGCTATTAACGCTCCTTCTGACAGAGCATTTATTCAGTATCATGCTCATGGTATTACTACTGCAACAGCAGAAAATAATAATCCTACTTTAGCTACTACTGGTGAGGTAGGGCGTTTTGTGATCGGTATTGGAAATGATGCCAATGATTAGTTGTGGTTACAAACCTATTCTCATACAGGATTAATTCATTAGATTGGAGCAAGTTCATATGTTATTCCTGATACTGGAAATGCAACAGGTGATGTAGGTAGTGCATCATAGCCGGTTTATGTTGTTGATGGTGTAATTAAAGCAGCGACCGCATATTCTGGTTTGTTTACCGATTTAACCACTCCTGATAGTACGACTCCAGGTAATACAATGTCTATCACTATTGGCGGTACAACTAAAACAGCTTCAATCATCAATAGCGTATCTACTAATTTAACTGCGGGAACAGCTTCAGATGCTCCAAAGTTATCTACAACAGTAAATACTGTATAGAGTTCTACAATTACTTTAACTAAGGCTACTACCGGAGTATATGGTGTAACCAAGTTATCAAGTACAGTTAGCGCTTCTGAAGAAGGATTAGCTGCTACTCCGAAAGGAGTTCATACAGCCGTGACTAATGCGATCAATGCTTTAGATGTTGGTAGCGTTGGTGTTGATGCGGCAATAGGAAATAGATTTATTAGTATCATCAGTTAGACTGATGGTAAAATTAGTGCGGCGGTTGCTACTAAAACGATTGGCAGTGACTCAAAACCTGTGTGGATTAATGCTGGTACAATCACTGAATGTGGTAGTATATTTAATGCGGTTGCTTGGGATGCTACAAATAAAAAGATTACCAAGACTGTAGGAACTACTACGTCAGATGTTGTGCAGTTTGTAGCAGGCAATGCGATCACATTAACTGGCGCCGCAGGTAAATTAACAATTGCTTCTACTGATGAAAAAGTTAAACATACACTTGCAAACACAACAAAGTTTTATATCACTGGTACAACATCAAGTACGACAAACACGTCGGGAGATGATTTTGATATCGGAGTATATGTAACAACAACCGCAGGAGAAATTAGTGCGGTAAGACATTCATATAATGCTAGCGGTTTGGAGAAAGCATATACGAGATATAATACTACAACAGATGCGATAGATTTTATCTTTATTTAAGGGGAGGTAATATTATGAGTTTACAAGTATGGCTTCCCCTTAATGGGGATTTAAACAATTATGGGTTAGATGGTAGTTTAATAGTAACAGCTGACGGCGTAACAGCCGATAATGCGGGAAAGATAGGTAAATGTTATAGTTTTAATAATACAAGAATTATTTTATAGAGTGAATCATTAAGAAATATTTTTAAAGCTACAACTTCTTGTTTTTCATTTGCAGCTTGGATCTATTTAAACTCTGATGAGACTGATAGAGTCATTGTTTTTGGTAATTATAACGCTAATCCATTTATTAACTGGGAGTTATCCGCAGATTGTAAACAAAGATTATGTGCAGGAGGTAGTAGTAATTATGTTGGTTACGGTGCTACATCTGCCGTTCCTAAAACCACATGGACGCATATAGCTGTAACTTATGATGGTAGCGGTACAAAGTTTTATACAAATGGAGTATTGACAAATTCTGTAAGTGGAGTAAATACTATTACTGGATTGGTTGGCTCGGGAACGTTTTGGATTGGGGCTGATGCAAGAACAGGCGCAACAAGACTTAAAGGTAAAATGAATGATTTCAGAGTATATGACCATGCTTTGAGCGCAAAAGAAATAGAAGAAATTGCGCGCGGACTAGTTGTACATTATAAGTTAGATGATCGTTTTTGTGAAGCAACCACTAATTTAATTACTTCTATTACTTCTGGTGGATAGACAACGGTTAATGGAGATTTAGTAACCACTTCAGGTACTAATGCTGATACTTATTTTACTTTAAATCTTAGTGAAAATATTGTCGAAGGGACTGAGTATACTATTAGTTGCAAAGCAGAGATGCCTGCGAATACAAATTGGATTTTTCCGATTGGAGGACAAGGTAACTCTACATTACAATGGACTTTAACACCAGGTTATAATACATATACTTTTACAGCCAATAATTTTTCTTTTGGTACTAAAAGATGTTTTATGGATGATTTATCTGGAACAGCCAGATCTAGTGGAATATCATGTAAGTTTTATAATTGGCAATTAGAAAAAAAAGACCATGCTACTGGATTCGCGGGATTAGGTATAACAAGAACGGCTTCATTGATTTATGACTCATCTGGATATAATCATCATGCGGTACCTACTGGAACAATTGCAGTGACTAATCCAAGTGTTCGATATGATGCATGTACATATTTTGTTAATGGTTCGTATTTACGATCAGAAGAGAGGCCTGCCGTGTTTTTACCAACTGATGCAATAACTGTGAATTTATGGCAAAAATCTACGTCTTGGTCATAGCCAATTTCTTGTACTGAAGGTGGTGGATTTAATTTTGAAAATGCATCATCTATTCGTTTTCCTCTTTATATATCAGGAACAGGATACATTGTCGCGACTTCTGGGGTTGCAGCTTCAGTATTAAATGGATTTTGGCATATGATAACTGGGACATACGATAGACAAAATGTTAAAATATATATAGATGGTGAATTAAAAGCAACTGCTGCTGTAGCCACTCCGGCAAATATTTCTTATGCGAATAATTATTTATTTATTGGCGCAGAAGCTGGTGGTAATTCAACAGGTGCGGCAAGTAGCGGTTATACTGGAGATATTTCGGATGTTCGTATTTATGCAACTGCATTATCAGACGATGCGATTAAAGAACTATATCATACTAGTGCTACTATTGATAATAATGGTAATGTTTATGCAAGGGAGGTAATTGAAATATGAGTTTAAATATTACTAAAACCGGATAGATTAAAGGCATTGTAGTAGAACCTTTTCTTACTCTCCCTGATGGTTCAAAATGGTAGCTTCTTTTATTTCATTATGTTGATAAAGGAAATCATTTATTTACATAGAGCAATGCAACTTATAATAACGAATGGGGACTATTTAGTCGATTAAAATGGATAAATGATTTTACATATAATAATTTATATGAATTTTATGTGATACAAGATGGAACAATACATCGTTTTACTTAGACTTCACAACCAACTGCAACAGCGCCAGCAGGATTAACAGTAATAACAGGTAATCCTGTTCAAGGAATTGCAAAAGCGAATCAGTCAAATAGTTATATGGGCTATAGTTCTTGGTGGGGTGCTCTTGGATGTTGGACACAATATACTACCGGTGGAGTAACTGGTATTCCAGGATTTGGTCCTCATGATGCCAATGGAATGTGTAAAGATTATCTTACTGTATATGCGAGAATAGAAACTCCTCATGTTTTTTTTGAGAATGGAATAGAGAACGGAGGCAATATATATGAATATTAAAAACTTGCCTTCTGCGAAATTTTATGTTATAATATTTGAAGGAAATAATCTAGGAAAGGAGATTAGTATATGGCACAATTAAAAGATCTTTTAGTCGCTGGGCCATCAAGATTTATTGGAGATATGTTTGGAACTAATCTCCAAATTACTAAGATTAATGCACTTACTGCTGCGAATGGTACTACATATGGAATAGGTAGTGCAGGATAGGCTTTATGCTCAAATGGAACTTTTGTATATTGGGGTTATCCAACAGCAGGAACTTATGAACATAATCATGATTCAGTATATCTTAAATTAAATGGCACTAATAATATGACAGCTGATGTGAATGTTATTTTAGGTGATACTGATAAGTTTGTAAATTTTTGGTACAATACTAATAAAACCGCAGGCGCATCTTGGCGTATTGGCGCATTAGGTTCTGGACAAAATGATGCTAATTATTTTGTTATTCAAAGCGGAACGAGTACTACTTCTTCAACTACTTGGACAAATGCAATTCGCATTGGCCAAAATACATATGATATAGCTACTAGCGGTAATATTTATCCTTTAACTACTGCGGCAAAGAATTTAGGAACTTCTTCATTACGATGGAGTAATATTTATGCAGATATACTATTTGGTACAGCTAAGCATGCTTCATCAGCAGATTGGTCTACAACAGCTCAATCAAATAGTGGCGTATTAAAAGTAAAAATAAATAAAAAAACTAATTGGATGCTTGCTTTTACTATAAGAGTATATCAAGGTTATTAGTATACAGATTATGCTATTAGTGGTTATAATTATGGTACAAGTCATTGGTATTCACCTGCAGCAGTTATTTTAGGAAGTACTGGTACAGATAAGAAGACAGTTACTTTTGGATATGATGATGATGCTTCTAATTCATATTGTACTTTATGGGTTTCAATACCAAGTGGTTCTTATACTGGAGTAAGCGTTTTTAATGTAACAAATGGCTATGGTCAAATTCCAATTTATGATGCATTTGAAATTGTTAAAGAGGCTACATCAACTGGAATAGTACAAACTACAGTTGATGCATATCGTCCTTGGTATAGAAATGAAACAGTAACTAATGCTACTAACGCTGCTAAAGCATATATTACAGATACTACGCCTTCTAGTGCTACAAGTTATTATTTAACTTATGCTACTGGAAAAGGTGGAAACCAAGATTTAAGAGCAAATAATGGATTATATTATTATGATACTGGAACAACAAGTTATTTAAATGTTGGTGACACGAGTAATAGTGGTGGATTAACTTTACATAATGCCAATGGTAAATATGGAGATTTAGTTACATCTGCTTTTACAGCTAATAGAACTTTTACATTACCTGATGCTACTGGAACTATAGCTTTAACTTCAAGTAGTATAACTGGAAATGCGGCAACTGCTACCAAATTAGCCAACGGCCGCACACTAAAAGTAAATCTTGCATCAACTTCAGCATCTACGGCTTTTGATGGTTCAGCCAATGTACATGATATTGGAGTTGATGGAGTTCTTCCTTTGGCAAATGGTGGAACCGGCAAAACTAATGCAAAAGATGCTGCTAACGTTCTTTTAAATGGATTAGAAACAGGTGCTTCTACTCCAGTAGATGCAGATTATTATATATCTCAATATGTTGGTGGTGGTACTACTACGACAACATATCATAGACGTCCAATGTCTGCGCTTTGGGCATATATAAGTGGTAAAATAACAGCGAATAGATAGGCGAGTGGAACAGCTGGAACTTTAGCTTATTATTCTAGTGCAGATAAAATTTCTTCTCATCCAAACATTCAAACGACTGGTGGACATTTATTCCTCGCAGGTTCTAATGCTTCATCATCAACTGCAAATACAACTCAAATTGTATTTGGAACAAGTGCTTCTTAGCATGTTGCACTTTCCGCAAATACTGGTGCATTAATAATTAATCCTACTACATCTTCTACTACTGGATAGATCATATTAAGTACAAGTAGTGTTAGTACATTTAATGGCGGTGGAATTACTGCTAATGGAGCGATTACTGCTTAGACAAATATAGCTGCAGGACCAAATAGTTAGTTATTAACATTAACAAATAATAGACCTGCCGCAAATATAGCTGTAAATCAGTGGTTTTGGGGAAGTGATTTCTTAGTACCAAATGCAGTAGATAATACTAATATGTGCCATGTATTTGGAAAAGCTAACTCTAATAAAAATAGTGGAGTTATAAATTTCCATTATGCTGGCAATGCAAGTGATAATAATTATACTGGTTTAGGTGTTTATGGTTTTGAAGATTCTTTAAAAGTATTTGCTAATAAAGATGTTGCAATAGCAAAAGCATTAAGAATTCCAACTCAAACATCTGGTTTTATAGATGGAATTTAGTTTCTTAATGGCACAACTAAAAAAGGTAGCTTTGGTTGTGATCATAACGGAATACTTGCATTATATAGTGCTAGTAAAGTTGCTATTAGACCAGTATTAGATGCTGCTACTGATGGTGTTGAAATTATAACAACATCCATGTATCCTACTAAAAATCAATATATGACATTAGGTACTTCTAGTTTATATTGGGATGGAGCTTATATTCAAGGTAATGGTAATATACATTGGAATAATTTGACAAAAGTTAGTGGTAAAAGTATTATTACAACAGATATTAATAGAGGACTTCCAAGAATTTTATCAAATAATGATATAAATGTCCATGGTGCTGGTAGTAAGCTTTGGGGTTTATCTCCTGCATCTATAATGGTAGAAGTAACTGATGATAATGGTGCTACTTGGACAGAGAATACTTCATTAACAGATACTCAAAAGAGAAACTTAACAAATGGATATTTTCTTAATGGAGCAAATTGTGCGGTAGGAGGACTTGCCGCAGATGCTGGTTCTGGTAATACTTCTCCTATGACTGTTGGTATGGGCCAAAGAATTACATTTGATTTTTAGGTTGAGCATAGATTTGGATGGATAGAATGTCTTTTAATATATTTTTATTGTAGAAGTTAGACTTGTTCATATTTAATAGAAAGATGGAGTAAAAATAATAATACTTGGAAAACTGTTATTGATACAACATCAGTAACTGGTAATAATTATCGTGTTATTTATCCAGATGTTTCATTTTATATGAACGGTAATACAAGTAGTAGTGCTTCATCTTATCCGTAGTATTGTAATAAGTTAAGAATTACTTTTATGGTAACCGCAGTAAGTTCTCAAAGATATGGTGCTCATATAGGATTTATTGCAGGTTGGGGAAGCGGAGTTGCATCACACACTAGATCTGCTACTTATCCAAGTGGAAGACTATTCGATATAACTATGGCTTAGTATGGTTTACCAATGTATTTAGATGGTGAATCTGGTAGAGGCATAGGAAGATTGCTTATGCCATTAGAGAGACTTCATATCTATGGTAATGGTGGATGGTATGATGCTGATGTTGCTAATTATGCAGATTTATATATTGGAAATAGCGGTAATATTACTGCTGCAGGATAGCATGCACAAGGAAGAATATTCCTTTATTGTAAAAATACTACATATACGACAATATAGAATTCTGATACATATCCATAGCCAGCTAATAGAAATTTAATTATTGGTCCTTAGAATCTTAGCAATGCTTATATTGTTTCTTATTAGAACTCTAATGGAACAGCAGATGCTAATACATTATATGATTTAATTTTATATAGTAATACTGGTAATAAATTAGCAAATGCGCCAAAAGGTTATAAATATGGACAAATTCTTACACTTCCGTATAGAAAAGGATTTGGAAATACTATTCCTGATTATGCAGCATAGGTTTATATACATGGTGGGTCAACCGTATCAAATTAGCTGTTTTATAGAACAAGTACTGCTAGTGCTTGGAATGACTGGCAAGAAGTTGCTCATATTACTGCCAATGTCGCCGTCGGAAGTTCAGTTTTACCAGTATATGTTGCTGCCGATGGAACAGTTACTGCAATTACTGCTTTATCAATGCCATCTGGTCAAAGTGTTGATATAAATGGAGGAAATCTTAATTTAAAACCGCCAAGCAGCTCTTCTAATGACAGTGGAGATATTGTATGGTGGTATGGTGGCGGACAAGAACAAGCTCGTATATTGGTAGGTAGCGGTGGTGAAACAACATTTTCTCCATTATATCGTTGTTATAGTTCTGCTGGTACTCAATTAATTTCTGGAAGGCTTATTATTGGTGCTTCTGCGGGAGTCGGCAGTACAACTTAGCCAATTTATATTGATAGTGCAGGTGAAGCAAAGTCTACTTCTTATGCTCTAAATGCAACTGTTAATTCTAGTACAACTAATTATATGACCTATTATAGTGGGGCTAATGCTGTTTCTGGCACAGCTGCGGCTTAGATGATAGACGGATGTTTAAATCTTCATCCAACATCTGGAACATATAGAGAAGGCATTAGAATTTATCCAACTGGTAACTGGTCTACTATTGTATTATTAGGAAATGATCATAATAATGCTACTTCTGGAACTAGTGCTAATACATGGGGTTTTTACAATAATAATGGGAAAATTTATATTTCTCGTAATGCAAGTACTAGCGGAACATATATGCTTTATCATGATGGCACTAACTGGGGCGTTAAAGGACATTTTACTCCAAATGCTACAAACACTTATACATTAGGAACTACATCTTTAAAATGGGCAAATGTATATGCTACTACTTTTACTGGTGCTTTAAGTGGTAACGCAACTACGGCAACTACATTTCAAACTGCAAGAACTATTTGGGGTCAATCTTTTGATGGTAGTGCTAATGTTACCGGTAATATGACTGGTGTTGGTTCATCTATTAAATTAATTTCTGGATAGACAGGCTTTTAGTTTTTGACCTCTGCTGGAGGTGCGGCGACTGGTAGCTTTGGTAAATTAGGACTTAATAGTACGTATGCTAATATTGATTTTACTAATTATGTATTAGATGTAAATGGCGCAACTTATATTAGAAGTACAACTGATTCTACTTCTGCTACTACTGGAGCAATTAGAATTGATGGTGGAATAGGTGTTGCTAAAAATATCTGGAGTAATGGATTTATTAAATCTAATGGATTTACTTCTGATACTACTGTAACAAATAATGTATTTAAGCCAGCCATTACAATATATCCAAGTAATTCTAATGAAATTAATTTTGGCGGTTATTATACTGGTAATAGAACTATTCATTTTGGATATAGAAAAGTAAATGATCGTGAAATTCCAACTGCTTATGATTTCGGGCCATATAGTCAAGTAAGACTAGATGTTGGCGAAGTTGAAGCTGGAACTACAAAAGAAACTTATATTACTCTTGGTAATAACAAAGCTACATCAGAAGCTAATAATGGTCGTGGTAGAGTACGCATGTATGGTACTAATGCTTATTATAGTGATATTATACCTGTTGATTAGACAGCAAATCGTGCATATTATTTAACGCAGTCTCCAGTTGCAAGTGCTTATTTATTATCTTATCATGTATCAAATGGTGATTTAAATACTATTTATGATGCTGGAATGTTTACTGGAACAGGTAGTGCTACTAATGGCCTAAATAGTGATGGAAAATATTATTCAATATTATCAGTACCTTATAATAAAGCTGGCGGTAATACTGCTCCTAACTGGGGATGGTAGTTAGGTACTAACACTAATAATAATGACAGTCTTTATTTCCGTTTATCTAACGCAAGTGCATGGAGGGCTTGGCGACAAGTTGTTCATATTGCTAAAGATACTGGTTTAGGAAGTGGAACAAAACCAGTTTATGTCGCTAATACTGGAGCAATTACTGAATGTTCTTCATATGCGGGCGGCACTGCTGTTACGCTAAATAATGCGTCAAAGGCAGCCTCAACAGCTAGCTTTTATGCTCCAACTGCAGGAGGCGCAAATAATACTCAAGCATTAGTTGGCGCAGGAACTACAACAGCTCCTAAATGGGTAAATATTTCTCCTTCAAGCGCATGGACAGCTGGTACCACTGCTGGACCTTCATTAAAAGTAACTGTTTTAGGATAGACTCAAGGCACTGGAGCTGCGATACCGGCTGCTAGCGCCACAGCTAGTGGTGTTGTACTAGCAACAACTGGAACCACAGAACAATGGTTTAAAGGTTGGAAAGGTATTTATAACGAATATGCTCTTGACCAAGGTACAACTGCCATTAATGCAAATGCTTGCGCACGCTTCATGCTGAGATGTAAAAATACAACTACTGGTCATAATGGTGGCACTGGCGTAATTCGTTTATTTAATAATAATCAAGCAGATGATAATAATGCTACTATGACAATAGATTGCGCAGGCGATTTATATATCGGTGGTGGCGAAGCTCCGTACAATGTCTTAGTTGCTAAAGGTATTACAAATGGTGAAAATATGTATATAGTTACAGATGCAAATACTTTTATTGAAAGTAATGCAGGAACAGCGGCCAATAGAATTGGTATAGTAATTAATACATCTGGCCATTTATATCCACAAAAAGCCGAAACAAATAATAGCGGAGCGCAAGATCTTGGTACTGCAAATTCAAGATGGAGAGCTTTATATGTAAATACTATAGATATAAGTCAATTCCATGCCGGCCACTATGCTGCTAATACCGCTCAATCTATTGAAGGACAATGTGGAGTATGCGGTGGCTCAGGAACATTATATCTGTATTCTCAAACTGCTGTTAATAGTCATAGAGGATTATATGGTTGTAATTCTGCTGGAACTAACGCAGGTTATCTTACTATCAATAAAGACAATAGAATTAATGGTCTTGCACCATTTGAATTGACAAGTAGCTCTTGGTGGGATCAAAGAACTCATGCTAGAATTAGATGTGATATGTCAACAGGTAATAATATATTATATCCACTTTGGTCTATGTTAACCGTACATGGAAACTGGGCATTAAGTACTTATAGTGTAACTGCAGATCCGGATAGACTATTGTTTACCTATATTACAAATGACCAGTTTAATGCAGGCACTAATCCATCATCATTTCCTTCAATTACATTTTATCCTGATGGAACAATATTTAATTCAGGATATTATCGTACTACTAAATATGGAACTAGTGCGCCAACTGCAACAGCTCCAAATGGTAGTTTATATTTTGTGTATAAAGCATAAGGAGGACAAAGTATATGGCTTTAAATTTAGATACTATAAATGTTACATCATAGATGGCTGCTTCAACTTTTTAGATGAGAATTAGTACATCTTGTAAAACATATACTCCTTCAGGCATTATATTAAGTTCTCACACATATATTGTTATGAATAAGGTATTACCGCATACAGGGTCGGATACAAATCCGACTACTGTAGGTGGTAATACCGCAAGTGATGGTGCAATATCTGTTGCTGTTATGTATAACAGTAATGCTTCTAATAATTCTTCTAAAAGAATGGGCACAGATTATATTAATTGGGGATTAGATAGATCAGCTAGTACTTGGGCAGCACTATATACGGCTAGTACAACTAGTAGTAAAATCTACCAATTACAATCACATGAGATATTAAGTAGTGCAATTCCATATAATACTGAATGTTATGTAAGAGTAGCTAATGAAGACTGGAATGGTAAAACTTTTGCGAATGCCGTTCAAGGAGATTGGATGAATTTAGTACCTACACATAAAAATGGTGTTGGCATGAACTTACCTTATAATGGGACAAATTTTGAGTTGATACCATTTTATTTTAGAAAAAAGATGAGAGATTTAAGACAAGTTAGAATTTATCATAATGGATGGAAATATGCTACAGCGGGCATTTATACTCCAAGTGGATGGCGAGGAGCTGAAGTTTATACTCGTACATCTGATGGATGGAAATGTTTCGAAGAAAAATATAATACTTATAATGAAAGTAGAGTAGATTTAAGCACAAGTTGACAAAAATAAAGATATTTGGTATAATCTAAATATAGGAGGAAGTATGAATATGATTGTTAATGATTTAAATGTAGCTATTAGTTTTATTATTTGCCCATTATTTTATATTGAATAACTTTGAAAAACTTATAATTTATCTTTCTTCTTCTTGTAATTTGTAGTGTAAATATTGTCATATGCGCGATTATAAGGGGGAGGAAATAAATTATCCTTTTAATTACAATATTTATATCAATAAATTCCTTGAATTAAATAATAATAATGCGGAAAGCTTAAAAATAATAGAATTATGGGGCGGCGAACCATTATTAGGCATTTAGGGATTTCTTGATTATTTACCTAAATTTTTGACAACATTCCCTAATTTAACAGATTTTTTTATTTCTTCAAATTTTACAGTACCAAATAGCGCAGAATCTATTATAAGAATTATGTCATTATTACATACTTATGGTAATCGTAATAAAAATTATTGTATTCATTTATAGATTTCTATTGATGGATAGCCAGAAATTAATGATTATAATAGAGGAGAAGGCTCAACATAGAAAGTGCTTGATAATTATAATCAATTAGTTTCTTTAATTGATAAATATACTAATATATATTCAAACGTTCATATCTCTATTAGAACGAAATCAACATTAGTGCCTGCTAATTTTGAAGATAGAGATGAAGATGAATTATATGCTAATGTAAATTTTTTACCAGACTTGTTTACTGATTGGCTGAATTTCTTTGTTAATAATTTTTATAACCCAAATATAGATATTAAATGTAACTTATTTTCTTGTCAAAAAAATCCTGATAATGGTGGATGGTATTATCCATATGCGCTCAATTACGCATATGCATTAGATATTGTAGACAAATGGAAAACTACACATCCAGAATATGATTCATTTTTTATTTATACAAAATATTCTACTAAAAAAATTGAATTATGTGAAGTAGGATAGTTTAATAAAGTATTGGCGTTATTACCATCGGGCGAGCGCACATTATGTTATCGTTCTATTGCTGATAATGTGGTATTAGATGTAAATAAAATGTCTAAAAGTATAAACTTATCGGAAGTCTATATGATACTTATGAATAAATATTATTCTGACAAAGATATGCAAGAGTATATAAGTGAATAGGATTTTAAAAAATCAATTCCAATTTATTTAATGCGGAATTGGTGTCCTTATGAACATTATAAATCTCCATATTTATCCAATCCTTGGTTTTTTGAAGAATTAGAATTGTTATATTATGGAGCTATGAATATTTTATTGAAATGGAGTGAAGAAGATGGATAGAATGGAATTAATAGCTAAAGTCTTTGAGCTTTGTATTTTTCCACTGTTGGGCATTTTAACTGCTTATATAATTCAAGTAATTAAAATTAAATCAACAGAGTTAGCCACAAAGACTGACAACGCGTTATTGAAGAAGTATATAGATATGCTTTCTACGACAGTTACAAATTGTGTAATTGCAACCAATTAGACATATGTAAACGCATTGAAAGATAAAGGTGAATTTGACCTAGAAGCGCAAAAGAAAGCATTTCAAATGGTATATCAACAAGTAATTAAAACATTGTAGGGCGAAGCGTATGATTATTTAAATTCTGTTTATTCAGATTTAAATGCTTATATTAGTACAATGATTGAAGTACAAGTTAATCAATATAAATATACACCAATAGTTACACCATCTAAGGATGGAGTTGTATTATAAAAAATAAAAAAAAATAAGGGACTGAGCTTTTTAACTCAGTCCCTTATTTTCATTTTAGTGTAGCTTCATATTTAACTTTTACTAAGCTAAATAAACTATCGCCTTCATGATTTCCATGTAAAGCATTATATGTTTCATGCTCTCTTGTAATATTCTCATATTCTTGTAAAGTAATTATATGGTCATCTTTCAATAGAGTACGGCAATCTTCTTTGAACTGTCGTCCTTGTACAGACAACATACCTTCAGTTAGTATTTTCAGTTCATTTTGAATGGAGTTCATCTATGCCCCCATTATTTGATCTGTTCTATTGGAAGCAAGTTCTTCCTCACGAATAATTTTCATTATTTCCTTATTATTGTCATTGATTAAATCTTTAACTTCTTGTACAAACTTTTTTTCTAAGTTAGCTTGTTTAGATGTTTTTTCTTTTTTATACAAACTATAAAAATGAGTACATAAAGCGGTTAGACCAGAAGCAATAATACCGAGAAGAAATTGCACCCAATATTTAATGATGATTTCCCAAACCATAAATATTGTATGCCTCCTTTAATTGTTTTCCTACAATAATATTTAAAAATTTAGCAATATATATAAAAAGGTGTTGGCCTTAATCTCCCCAATTAAAGCCAACATCTTTATTTACATAATAAGCACCGATACAAATCGCATCTGCCTCATCTTGTGTAACTTTTTTATTATATGTCTCTTTGACATATTGCTAAGCATTTCTTTTCTATTCTGCGCGAGTTCGTCCTTTTATTCCCAAACCGGACCTCCACGTATTACAAGAAATTATCTTGTAGTTAACTCCAACTAGCTCTACTGCCAATTCTTCTAATACGCCGAGGACTTCTCCAAGAATTTTTAGTGTTTCGGCATTATTTTGATATTGCACATTCTCTAATAGAATAGTATCAATATCATAATCCTATACCATCTACTTTACTTGTGTGCGCAAAGCATATAAACGCTAACCAAACTCATCGTCTTTAAGCGGAATCAATCCGCTTTTAATTAACTTTTTATCATCAAAAATTGAGTATCCTGATATGTGACTGGCTTGATCTAAGGCCAGCACTCTCATGATGTAGATCCAAAGCCTCCAATGCGCTCTGCGGTCTGGTTATCATCTTCTACTGTATAATACTTATGAATAATGCCCTGTGCGAGACAATCTCCTTTATGAATCTGAATGGGGAAATAAGATAAATTTATTAGCTGTAAAAAGATTTCTCCTTCATTAGAAGGATTATTATAATAATCAGCATCTATAATACCTACACTATTAGCTAAAATCAGCCAGTCTTTCAGTGGTGTCGAACTGCGCACAGACAATTCCAAATATTCATCATTAGCTAATTGTATTTTCATTCCAGTAGATACTAAAGATGGTCTCAATCCTTTCTCTTTAGTAAAGTCTGCTAATTCTTTAATAGTGGTAGGCTTTGAATAACTAAAACCACGATCAACTAATCCAAATCTAATCTAAGTGTTTAGATCTGAATATGCAGGAATTATAAAATCCTCCGCCGCGCACAAATCATACCCAGCTGAGTGCGCCGTGGCACGTGTGGGTAATGTTAAACCAGCATCTTTAAAACGAGAAACAATTTCAAATTTTGCCATATTTATTTTTCTCCTTAATCAGTATATGTAATATAGGTATATCCTGCAGGTTCTTTTTCTTCTGAAAATGTGCGCTTTAGTGATACTCTATACCAAGAATCAACTACTTCGCCTTTTGCTTTTCTCTCGTGATATTCACAATTATATTTAGTTAAAGTGTATGCGTCTTGTTTTGCTTCTTCGATTAGCTCTTGTGCTTCACTTTCAGAATCAACTCGATAAACTTCTTCAGTTCTCAATAGATACTTTGCCATCTGCTCCGATTCCTCCTGTATATACATTTATATTCATATTATTATATCTAATTGTTGCGATATCGTTTATATCTTTTCGTAAGCCGTCTATATAATCATCTGGTCCAACCAAAACAATATTATTACAGCTATGCTCTGCGACACAACCAACCAATAAATCAGGTAAAGCAGCTATACTTACTTGAGCTATTGGCATTACTGTATTCTCTTGATCGTTTACATAATAAATCTGCTATCTTGATGCACCAAACTAAATTTCACATAATAAATATTTCATATTTCAATTACTCCATTTGTATAATCAAAAAACAAATAACAATCAGTATTATCTTCTACATCTGTAATCCAAATCTCTACATGATCGTCATTAATTGTAATATCTTTAATTTTCCCAAGCTCATTAACAAGAGACATTAATTCTTCAATTAAGAATTCTCGCTTAGGCATTGTTAATTCAGACATGGAAAAAATAGTAACATATCGTCTGTCTAAACACATTAAACTAAAATATTTTGCTTTATAAAAACGATCTTGATTAGTAAACTTAATTAGTTCACGTCGTTTAGCGGTTAGATCTTCTTCTGACATTGGATCTAATTGAGCAAAAATATTTTGATTAATTTCATATAATGATAATTGTAAACCATTGCCTTCAATTTTTATAGGCTTCCATCCATCATTATATTGATAAATCTTATTCTCTTCTTTTACAAGAGCAAGTTCACCCTCATTATGAATGGGAAGCTTAGTCAAAATATCATATGATGAAACTGTTATCATGAAAAACTCCTTTATTATTTTATAAGAATATTATAACATTTTTTTCTTAACTTGTCAAATCTATAACCTCTTGATTAGAACTCCCTCGCATTGGTAAAGTTATATCTCGTAGGCTGTCTATATAGGGACCAGTAACTAAACCATTAATCTCATTAATGATGAATTTCATTTTTGCATCATTTGTATTAAAAATGGTTTCTGAGTCATATCCTGTCCATACCCATATCTTTACCCAAGGACATCTTTTCTTTATTTCTCTAATCACTAATTGCGTTAAGAATAAGTTATCATCGCATAAGGGCTCACCGCCCATGATACATAATGTACGATGTATTCCATTGGCGGTTAACCCTTCTTCTATTTCATCTAAAACTTCTGGAGTAAATTCTTTCCCTCCATCGAAATTCCACGTATCTGGATTCTGGCATTTATAACAATGTAATGGACAACCTTGAACAAAAAAACTTAAACATACTCCAGGAGCAGCGGCAAAATCATTTTTTACAATTCCTGCGTAGCGCATTAGCTGCACCTCCTTACTCCATATATCCAGTGTGTTTTACTCTATGATGTACTTCATCTTGTTTTCCAAGGTTGAAAGCTGTTGAATAATTACCTGTTAAATAACCTGTAACTCTTCTTAACTGTTGGATTTTTGCGCTTCCGCACATAGGGCATACGTTATTAAATTCTCCAGTGTAACCGCACTCTAAGCAAGTGTCATTTGGAACATTTACCGCGAAATACGGTATATTATGATCCATTGCATAAATAACAACTTCTTCTAAAGCATCTATATTCTTAATAACAGAAGATTCTAATTCTACATAAGTAATACATCCAGCAGAAGAATAACCAGTTAATTGTGACTCAATATCAATTTTATCAAATGGACTGATTTGCTTCCACACTGGTACGTGTATAGAATTAGTAAAGAATTCTTTATCAGAAACATTAGGAATAACTCCATATTTATCTCTAAATTTCTTTAATGCGGTATAGCATAAATTCTCGGCAGGAGTATAATAAACACCAAAATTTAATCTATATTCTTTTTTAAAAGCGGCGCACTTATTTCTAAACATCTCCTCGATATGCTTTGCTAGATCCATGCCTTCTGTTGTGGTATGATCTTTACCAATTAATATTTGTAGTGCTTCAGCAAGGCCTAATTGACCCAGTGCAAGCGTTCCATGCTTCAGCGCACTTTCAATACCTTCTTGAGGATGATAGCCAGCCATTGTATTATTTTCATACATGAAACGTGCGCTACTCATTGGTTGGCTGCAAATCCAGCGGTATCTTTCAATGAGCATGTCTTTTGCATCGTAAATATATTTTTCCAATAGATTCATGAAGGCATCAATTAAATCTTCTCCAGTCTCTTCAGCAATTCCTTTTGCTTGCATGGCTACAGTTGGAAGGATAATGGTGACAGGGCATATATTACCGCGTCCGTCCTTGCGCTGTCCATTAACTCCTTTTTCATGGTTAATATCAAATCCGTTAGCTGTTCTACACATATAAATCTTATATTACTATAAGTACTGACTATATCTTCTATTATAATAAATATTATAATAGTCTCGCGCTTGGAACTGGTGCTTATCTCCAGTCCTACTCGGCTACATTCATCACCGATAGTCGATACACATTTATTTGGACTTTTTAATTGTATAATCTTTAATATATTCATCTTGTTCATAAGCGATTAACCAAGTATTTTTGTATAAACATTTTACTTGTTTTAAGCATCTTCTTGAAATAAATTGATGATTTGTTTCATTAAAAAATGCTTGCATTTCTGATTGACTATCAAAATGATATTCTTCATTTGTGTAAATGTTTTTACATTTTACTCCTGTTGCTCTTGGATTTTTTCCGCCTAATTTTGATTGACGAATTTTATTTCCAATTTGTTTTATTTCTTCAGGAGTTTTGCTTTTATAAGTATTACCGCCACATTTTGATATTGCATCAGTTTCATTATAACCAGTATTAACACTATCATAATATTGAATCCAATATTGTTCTTTTTGTGTTAATTCTTCTTGAGTTGTTGCTGTATCAATAACTTCTGCTTTAAAATTATCTATACCATAATATCTTATTGCTCTTGCAAAATGAGTATCTAATATATTATTTAAAGCATCATTTTTATGACGGTTAAATCGCTAAGATAAAGAATTTATTGTTTGACCAATATAAACTTTATTATTGATTAAATTAGTAATTTTATATATTATCATTATAACGCCTCCAAAACTGTTCTACATATATTTAAAAATTGTGCGGCACAGTTTTGGATGTTTTGTCCAAAATTTAGCACGGATCTCGCCCTAATAACACAGCTATAATATATTAGGGTCTAACCGTTAGCACGCCATTAAGCGCACACCCTTTAAGCAAGGTTCACGAGATTTTAAATGGAGCGTTTTACACTTCCCATTGTGCTGAAATATGTTGTGGGATCATTTTTGTCATACCCAGCGTTTCCTGACCAGTCTACATTCGCATAGTTAGGATATAATCGTTTGGCTGTAGAGACGAGAGCTAATCTAAATAAATCGTAATTTGGGTCGCCATATCTTTTATTTACTCCTTCCATTACTTGGAAAATACCACAAGGGAAAATACTTGTTTTATGAAGTGCGCCAACACCTTCAATAGAAACATCTAATAGGGCTTTAATAATCATTCTTCCCTCTGGCAAAGTACAAGTGCCATAGTTAATAGAAGTAAATGGAAGTTGATTACCGCTTCTTGACTGTAAAGTATTTAAATTATGATATAATCCTTCAACAGCTTGATGCACTTCTCTTTGTGTCATATCTAAAGCATATTGATAAGCCTTTTTAAATAGCATATATTCTGGCGCATCAATACTCATTTCTTCACAAGGACTCCATGTATCAATAACGGCATCTCCTGTATCTTTTTCATATGACAGCTGTTCAATATAATGCATCCCATCTTTAAAATGCTTACGGAAGCTTTTTCTTACATATGGCACCATAGTCCAATCCAAGTGAGTCGCAGAAACGCCACCAAACTGTTGCAAACTTTGAAGTTGGAAAATTACAGCAACTAATTGAAAAGCTGTACCAACAGAATTGGCCGGGCGCACATCGGTTTGTCTGGTATTGAACCCTTTTGCTAATAATGAATCAAAAGGTATAGATAAACAGTTGTGCATACCTACTGCATATGCATCTAAATCATGAATATAAATTTCATTGTTTAAATGATGCTGTTTTGCCATAGGAGAAATTAAGTTTTCAAGCGCATATGCTCTTGTCATTACTCCTGTTGCTTCGCCCATGCGCCCGCCAAAAGAATGTTCATCTACATTAGCATTTTGATTTTGGACATTACGTGCTTCCAATTTATCTTTAATGGCATCAAAGAAATCAGTTTTAATTCCTCTTGCGACTTCTTTCTTGTATCTATAACGAATATAAGCTCTCGCTACGTCTTTGCGCTCAGAACGCATTAAATAGTCTTCAACCATATCTTGTATTTCTTCTACTGTAAATGGTCGATTTAATTTATCAGCTTTTTGTCCAATCTCAAGAGCAATATCTGTAGCTGTATCTGTCTCATATAGCTATCCGTCAACTTCACAGAAAGCACGATTAATTGCATTAACGATACGTTCACCATCAAATGGCACTAATTCACCATTACGTTTTAATACATGCATGTTTAATATCCTCCTTATCAATAACTAACCAGTTAATTAATCCTCTGACTACTATATCAGCCTCTTGTTCTACTGTATTTCCTTCAGTATCTATTATTAAAATATCTGGACGATCATGCGCTACAAATTCTTTAAAAGCTTTAAAATCTTTTGCATCAGCTGTAAAACGTCTAATAATTTCATTAATATCAGGGTTAATTTCTCTATTTAGTTGTCTTAATAGTCTGGTTTTGGAACTACACAGGCAATGCACAATAAGAACATCTACATTAGAATTTTCACATAAATATTCTACTCCCTCTGGATTAAATACTCCAATATTTATTTTATTTGGTTTTAAAGAATCCATTGCAGTACCATAAGCCCAACCATTAAATACTGTAGCTTCTAACATTTTATCTTTGCTAATTAAATTTGCAAATTCATCAGCAGTAACAAAATGATAATTAATTCCATCTGTCTCATAATCTCTTTTTGGTCTTGTCGTATAACTTATTATTTCATTACTATCTATTTTCTTATATAAACGCTGAAGAAGAGAGTCTTTTCCAGACCCTGCTTCTCCAACGATAGCTATTACTTTATACCTATGACTCATCTTCTTCTTCAATGCCTCCTTGATATCGTGCATCTTGTAACGTAACATTACCATCTTTATCAATTGACGTAATTTTATATAATTGATGTCCTGCGGTACTTGCGTATTTCTTACAAATGAAATTATCCCCTGAGCGCATACCGTTTACAATAATCATGTTTCCTCTATTAAACCAAGACTTTTCAATTATATGTTTTTTGCCATCATCTCCACGTTCAGAAATCTGCTTATCAAATAATGCGAAATATTCTTTTCTAAACTTAACTTCAACTACTCCTGAAGTCGTTAATAATGTTACTGTGCTCTTATTTTTATTCTTACTAATACAAGTCCCAGCAATCTTTGTAAGTTCAAATAATGGAATTTCTTTTCCACCTCTCTTCCAATATTTACTTACTACTGGATCTTCTGGTAATGAATAAAAATCACTTACGCCATATAAAAATGTATTAAAGTTAGTTAATTCATGTTCATGATAATAGAAACAAGCGACTTCCATTTCCCAAGATGAATAATTGCCTTTTGCATCATCATCCCAATCTTGTTTAAAGATAATAGAGTTTAATTTTTTTAAGATACCTTCTCTATCTGATGCTATCCAATTTCTAAATATATCCATTTCTTTCTGATAGATTTTATCCCAAGCATTCATATTAAGTAAAAATCCGCCATCTACGTCTATGAAATTATCTCTATCAATTTCTGTCATGAAGTTGATTGCTCTTTCATCAAGATGATAATTAATCGAATCACCGGTAACTTTACAACAAGCTTTTAAATATCTATTAAATTCATATATTCTTTTTCCTAATTTCATATTATCACTATCGAGTGGAACAAGATTATATTTAAATAGACTTGGCATATTCTGTAAAGTTAATCTACTTTTTTTATCACAAGTTTCCCATAAAAACCATGCCATTACAAACTTGCGTTCTTCCATCATGTCAAACGCGCCAGCCTTAATTAAAGATAACATAGCTTTACGCCCTGGATTAACTTTATAATAAAAATCTTTTGGTGATTTATATGGACGTTTTTCTATTATATTTGCAATTACATCATCACCAACATTTAACAAATTCTTTAAACCTAAAAGGATTCTATTATTTTTTACATCTGGTCTAAAACCAAAGTCAGATTGATTAATATCTACTAAACTGACATTAATACCAGCTTGTTTAATATCTCCAATCGCTTTTGCAATTTTCCCATAATCAGTTTGACCACCGGCATCTGGGTCCATTGCTCCGCTATTTACTATCAAACAACTTGTATTCCAATAGATTGGATTGAAATGAGTTGCAAGATAACACATTTGAATACCAACAAATGAATATGGTAAACTATGATTTTTACTAAATGCGTATCCTAATGAAGGAGCTACCGCAATTTCCCAAATATAATCAGCATATATATTATTATTTACGTGTTCATATAACTGCTTTCTTAATTCAGGAATTTTTTTCATTTGCTTCTTTGCAACTACCTTACGTGCGGCATTTGCTTCTGCCAATGTAAAATTTGCGATATTTTCATCCATTAAGATTTCCATCATTTGCTCCTGTAACGGAACTGTTCCATAATAATCATCACAATACTTATGAAACGCTGCTCGTTGCTCTGTTGTTAAATCATGTTTTAACATTTCCATTTCAAATGCTGACGGATTATTTTTAATTCTTACATATCTATCCTGCGGTGATTCCTTACCTTTCTCTGCCATCAAGCGCATCAATGCGGACGCCGCAGTCATCTCCAACATATTCTGTGGTTTTAATTTCTTTGCTATCATTAAACCGACTCCGGTTGCAAATTGGAATATATCCAAAATATCGCCTGCGGCTAAATGATCCCACAATTGCTGCTCTGTCACATCTATTACTTCTGGATGCAACCATTTATCATAAAATGTTCTTAAATCTACATTTGGAATTTCTGCTTCTTCTTTTAAGATTTCATAACACTTAATAATCTTATCAGATGCTTCAGTTACAAGAAAATCATATTTTGTATCTCCTGCGGCTTCTGCTTCATGTAAATCCCAACAAGTAATCATATCTCCACCTGGAGTCTGCATAAATGATGCTGTATCAAATGGATCATTTCCATATAAAATAACACCACTTGCATGACTACTTCTTTTATTCACCAATCCACAAATGTAAATAATAATATCTAATAGACCAGGATATTTATTTACTTCATCAAGAAATGCTTTTACTGGCTTTCTATCTCTCTCTTCATTACCGTAGATAACATCATTAATCTCCCATAAAAATCCACGTTCTTGTGGGATCAATGAAGACATATATAAGGCAATATCAGAATCAATACCATCGGGAAACTCTTCACTTCTATAACCACGGCACGCAGTTTGAATTGCTGATTTCGTACCCTCAGTTCCAAAAGTTGCAACCTGAGATAATCCAAACTTACCACGTTCTTCTCTAATCTTCTGGAAAATTAAAGGGCGTTTACTTGGAGCAAGGTCAATATCAATATCAGGTAACTCCGCTCTCTCTTTATTAAGGAATCGCCAATATGGAAGATTCCATCTAATCGGATCAAGCTGAGTAATTCCTAATAAGTAGTTGCTAAGGAATCCAGTTGATGAACCACGCCCTGGACCAACGATACTCCCGCACTCCCAGAATAAGTCAATATAATGTTTAAATGTATTGAAATATGCGAAAAGACAATCATCTAATTTTTCTCCAATACATTTAATAACATCAGCTTCAGTTTCCAATCTTTGCCAATATTCTTCTTTATCTGTAAATCCTTTAACTTTCATTGCTGCACAACACTCAGATAACCAATATCTTTCTTGTAATTCATTACTATTTGCCAATGATTTTAATATTGGATACTTATCTGTAAAATCAAACTTTTCTATATACGGCAAATCAACTTTAGGAATAATTTGTTTTCTTTCAAGACTAAACCAATTTATTTTCTTTTGTAAATCTAAACTATTTGCAAATAACCAATCAACAACATCTTCAGGAAAACTTTCCATTAATAATGTCTTAGCTTCATCTGGAGACATAACATATGTATACGCATAAAACTTATCAGTTTCTCTTTCTCCTTCTTTTGAAGTAAGATAAGCTTTATGAATCATTCTATCTTCTGGTCTTAAATAATGGGCATCAGTTCCCACAACCATCGGAATGTTATATGCTTGAGATATTTTATATAATTTTTGATTTACAATAATCTGGTCATTATCTGTACTCGGAGCGCACTCTATGTAAAAATCTTCACCAAATAAATCTAAACAATATTTGAGAAAACTTTTAATATTTTGATAATAAATCTCTGCATTACTTATATCATTTACCTTTTCATATAATGACATTTGTAATGCATTAGATGATAATTCTCCACCAATACAAGCACTTGTTGCAATTATATGGCCAGGATTTTTAGAAATAATTTCTTGAACCTCAGATTTCAAGATTGGTACTCTTTCCATCTTACCTGTCTTATATAAATTATCCCACGCAATTGTACTTAACTCTTTCAATTGCTTATATCCTATTTCATCTTTTGCAATAAAAATAAAGTGATAATACTTCTGTTTAGGCTCTCTTGTATCAGTTAAATAAACTTCATTACCTAATGCAATCGTAAAGTCTGGATCAGTTTCACGTATTACTTTAGCTATTTTATTTACTGTCATATGCGAACTAAGAGTCTCATGGTCTGTAATTGCAAGACCGCTGAGACCCAAATCTTTACTTGTCTTTATTAAAGCTTCTGGCCGATTGATGCAATCAAGTAAACGGAGATTTGAATACATAGTATGAGCATGACAATTAAAATAAGTCATTGGCATTTACCTCATTCATATTTTCTCTATATATGTATTATACCATATTTTTTACTTTATGTCAAGTAAACCTGGACAATAGTCCATTATCTATAATTCCTAACTATCACCAATTTTTGAACTGCACGAGTACATGCAGTATATAACCAACGCTTATGATCTCCGCCCTTAAGATATTCTTCAAGAACTAAGACCTTATTATATTCGCTACCTTGAGATTTGTGAACTGTAATACAATAAGCATATTCAAATGGTTTAATGCATAAGTTTTTTAAAAATCTGAAATTTTCTTTAGTAACAACTGGTGTATGCTCTAAAAATAATTTTGCATCCATAAACATTGGATTAAAAGTATCTTCAGTATCATTAATATCTAATCCACATGAGAAAATGTGTACATTACCAACCCTTGGAACTGATAAAGATAAATCTCTAATACTATTGATATTACCTATTAAACCGTTAACTAAAGGTTGAAATTCACCAGTAGAAAAAGTATTCCAGTCATTATGACCACACACTACTTTATCATTAATAATAGGAGTAGGATCTTCTACATTCCACAAGGCTTTACGAACGTAATCATTTACATTATATCTTGTTTCATTCTTGCCGCATAATACTTGATCAGCCCAAGTATACATACCTGTTACTAAATCAGATTTATCAATGATAATTACTTCTTTACCGCGCATTAATGGTAATGGTTTACCTTCACGGATATCCATACTAAGACGAATAATTTCAGACTCTTGTGCTTGGCGCACAATCTCATCCAAAAAGATATGAGGATGCTCCAAAATACCATTATCTTCTCCTATTGGCGGGAGCTGACCTGGGTCACCAAGAGCAATTACATGAACATAATGAGATAATAAAAGCTCCCACATTTCTTTTGGAAGCATAGATACTTCATCAACAACAATTAATTTATATGGCTATTCTAATGGTCTACGGGGTACAAATGCAAAAGTACCATCATTCTTAGGCCAACAGCGATATAATAACTTGTGCGCAGTCATAGCGTTCGGGCATCCTTTTGATTTTAATACTAAAGATGCTTTACCCGTATAAGCAACATATGCGACATCTTGTCTATCTATATTTAATGCATCAATAATAAAAGAAACCAACGTTGATTTTCCGCTTCCAGCGTACCCGGAAATAACTGTATATGGTTCATGATTATTATATCTTTGCAAAGCAATATTTAATCCTTCGGCTTGCTTTCTTGTTAATTCCATACTTTCTCCTTTTACTATGTTTTCTAATTATATTATACCATTTTTTATAAAAATTGTCAACTCATAATTTTCTGGAAAAAATACCCAGGGCTTTTTTAAATCTGATTTTTCGGGTCTTTCAGCTGTGGCCGGCCGGATGTTTAGAACGGAAAAATGGGGGATAGTTTTATTATATAACTACCCCCCTTAATTATATAGTTGCATTTAGAAACGTCAGAATGCAGAAGCAATAGCATCTGCAACTTTAGTCTTGAAAGAAGCAAGGTCTGCATCTACAACGGCAGAATTTAGATTAGCTTCATCATGATAAGTGATGTTTAAATAATAATTATCATAATTATCAGCATTAAAACTAAATGTAGCAAGTACCACATCATTTTCTACACTTGCTGCGCTACAATTATATCCTGCATTGTCAATTCTTAACATATCGTTATCCTCCTTAAAAATAAATACGAGATGAGTTTTTCTCAATCTTTATAACTTTTCTATGAACAGTTTTAATGTATTTTGTCCAATTAGAAATCGAAGGCCATAGAGCGTGTGATCTCATAATCTTCGATTAAAACCTATGGATTTTCATATCCATTCCATTTATTTATTGCACAAGTGCCAATAACACTTAATTCTTTCCATCCAGTATCAGAATACAATGCGTTAAATTCGTCTTCATTAGTATTAAACTTAATAAAGCTCAATTGACCGCACGTAATTTTAATAGTTGTGCCTTTCATAATTTGGATATTATCTTTATTAATTCTTACTTTTGTAAATAACACATACGGTTTTTCTAATCCTTGTCCCCAGTAATCATTCATCTTACCTAAATCATATACCCATTCTTCTATATGATCTATTGGATATGTCATAGGAATTTTTAAATCAATAAACCACATTGGGGAGAAATCAATATCTGGATATTTCTCATTTAAAGATTTTATCAATAGAGGAAAAGCTGAATCTTTTATACCAACTCCTCCTGCATTTGAATGGCCTTCGCAATATTCAACTAAACCAGTGTCCAAGAACATTTGTCGAGTATCTGTAATAGGTATGTGCGGGGCGCCTCTCATTGATCCTTCCCACCAGATTTCTCCATCATGTTCTGTCTGATTAAGAATTGCGGTCGGGTGTCTATATTTATTTGCAATCTATGTAGCAATTAAACCAGTTACATTACGGTCAGCAGCCATTTCCTTTGGAAGCTTAACCGCAATTAAAACATTATCGAGTAAATGCTTCTATTGAATAATTTGCTCAATGATTTCTGTCTGGGCCGTAATGATCTTACTTTGTCTATTTTTAACATTAGTGCAGGTACGTACAGCTTGCTCTACTCTAGTTTCTGTTAATCCCTTACAGCCTCTTTTTGTGGAAGGGATCTATTCATATGCTAAATATTCCAGCATAGATTCAAACAGAATTGTACGTTCTTCTAATGTACCAGAACGTGTCATCGCGTTAACGAATGGTGCAATATAAAATGATATATTAAATGGCGTAAGATGATTTTGTATCTTAAACTCTTGACGTTTCATCATCTCTTTGATGAATGGATTATTTGGATTAGCCATGCCTTGCTCTATGATATAACGAGTTTCAAATTCGCGCAAATCCATAATATCAGCAATAATACCAAGAGCAGCCAAATCTAAAAAATATATAGAGTTATCTATATTTAATAATTCATCAATATAAGAACAAAACTTATAAACCATACCTGCGCCAGATAGTGTTTTATTTGGATAATCACTAATTTGATTATTAATTATACAAGCATAGTCTGATTCATGGTCTGCAATATGATGATCAATTACTAATACATCACATCCTCTTTCAGCAAGAGCTTTATGTATCTCGTAATCATTGCTACTTGCATCTGGCGCGATTACCATTTTTATATCTTCTGGAATGGTTTCTAATTTTAAACCATGACTTTTATCAGGGTGTAATCTATAAGTAATATAATTTTGTACATATGCGGGGAATAAAGAATTTAAATAATTAATTAAAAGTGCTGCAGAAGTATAACCATCACAATCACTATCTACTTGAATAAATATTTTATCTTTAGCCTAAATATGTTTAATTAATAAAGTTACGCCCCTTTTAATATTTTGTATTATCTCAGGATCAATTAAATCCTATTCTGTTGTTGTTTTATAATGATATAAATCTTCAGGCTAAAGTCCTCGATTTATAAATACCTATTCAACTGGTGGTACTTTTGGTACTTCTGGGCCAATTAATTGATAATTCATATTATTCTCCTTTTAACGAACTTTGTAATAACGACATACTATTGCTTTTTTTAAAAATTTAATAATCTTGTCGCTACATCTACATTCCCACCAATCATAGCCGCCAGGGATGCCAAGTGCAGATAGAGAGGTAAATTTTGCATGAGCACAATATTTACAATTAGGATGTGATTTTCTATATTCTTTAACATCTTGCTCTAATGTTTGCATTTTACAAAATTATCCTTTCTTTAAACAGCTTTAAAAATTTTTCTTTACCTTCATCTATTGGGCTTGCTTTATAAGATGTAATCATATTTTTATCAAAAATAAATGACATTAAAACTAAACTCTTATATTTTTCATTGAAATTAGTTAATTTCTTTGTATATCGTTTGAATTCTGGATCTCCAATTGCCTGAAACTGACGATCAAATGCAACAATGATTTCTTTTGCACCAGCCTCTAATAAAAGTTGCACATGATAAGAAGATAATGTACTACCACAACAAGCAACTGAAATATCATTTTCTATTCCAAAATATGTTTGATATAAAAGACATGATTTCTCAGCTTCAAATACAATAGCTTTACCAATCGTTTTAATATTCTCTTTTGAATTATTAAAATTATATAAATTATAACCAAGAGGATGATTAAACATTATTCCATTGATTTTGATTGGTCTATATTTACCAAATTGTTCAGCTTCTTCTTTACACATTGTGCGGCCGCGCAGACCAATTAATTCACCTTCACTATTATAGTGTGGGATGGTTATTTGATCTGTCGCATAACAATATCCTATCTTAGCATGATCTAATACCTCTTGTGAAATATGTTCATCAAGCCACGGTTGCAAACGACATTTGTACTTATAAAAGTTATTAGCAATAGTATTATCATAGATTTTTAAATCAGGATGAATATCTTCTGGTGTTTCAATTTCATTTATTTTTTCATAATCGTTTAAATAATGCCAGTCCTCTAAACCAATATCATCATCTAAAACTGTACCATCTATATTAAATTTATAAGCAATATATCTAACAGCATCTATTAAACCCATTTGTCTATTTGATTGTATTAACGCTACTTTTGCGGTTAAATCAAATATATCAAATGCGCAATCGCAATCAGTATAACACTTAAATAATTTAGTGTTTTCATAATAGTATAACTTACGACTTCCAACTCCTGGAGGATTATGACAGATTGTGGAGCAGACAATCCCAGTATTATTATATTCTGGTTCTCCGCCCCACTCTTGTAACAAATCAAAAATATTATCAAGTGTTAAACTTTCTCTTATTTCTGTTTTGTTATATTCTGTCATTTTAATCTCCTATAATCACACTTTGACAATATCCACGTAAACCATATTGTTCAGTTATATATTGACATAAATAAGCCTGTGGATGTACTTTCTTTGGGGCATCACGTAAAATATCTTTCGCGCACTCAGCACTCATTTTATATTCATAAGGATCTCCAGATACGCCTTCCGGCCTATCAGCAATATACTTCTTTGCCTTTTTGGAAACAGACATAGGCGCAGTATAATTGCGCTTATTCTTCTTCTTACCAGTATTTTCAAATCCTTTATTAGTCTTTACTGCATTATTTTTAGCCATATTTCCTCCTTAAAAAGCACTTTGCTCTTCTGTTATAATTTTTAAATCTTCAATAGATTGAATCTCATAGTCATATGATGTACAAAACATCGGTTTTATTCTACAACATCCCAAATCAGCTTTACACCATAAAATTACACCTTTCCATCTTCCTCGTCTATTCTTATAAATAGATAATTTCAAATTAGGCTTATCAAAAGTATTGTTTGATAAGATAGGCTGTAAAGCTTCGATATCTTCAGTTTTAACTCCCAACAAAATAGAACCAAAGTCTATCTTATCCGCAATAGACTTAGCTCCTCTTAATAAATTTTGATCAGGAGTAGTAGACATCTGATAATCACTATTCAGCTGAGTCGCAGACATAATAAAAATGCCATATTTATTACACAAATCTTTAAGACGAATAGAAAGCATAAATAAGATATTATCTTCTCTTAATTTAATGCCTCCACTTCTACGAGTAATCTCTTCCAAGATCCTCAGGCTGGTGTGAATATAATCATGAAATACATATTTTATATCATGGTCACGAATATTTTTCTTTATCTTATCTTCAATATCTTGTAAAGAAAAATCAGGCAATTCTTCAATATATAAAGGAGCGTCAGATAAAATTTGTGCGGCTTCGCGCACTCTATCTTCTTCATCACCTTCATATTTACCATTAATAATGTGTTCCTCATTGACATTAGAAAGAAAAGCTAACATCATTGTCTGGATCTCTTCTTTCTCTTGCTCTGTTGTAATATATAATGTTGGTTCACAAGTACCATTCTTTATCCATCCAAATACTTCATCATATATCTTATTACAAGCTATATAACAAGCATCAGCAATCATGGATCTAGATTTACCAATACCAGTGGGGGCTGAACGCAAATAAAACTTCTTTAGTCTTGCTCCTCTTGTTACAGTATTAATTAATGGACCATATAATGGTACACCAACTTCTGGGTATGCTTTTAATCTATCAATTAAATCAAAGATGCCTTCTCCAGCTTGTGCGGCTTCGCCAAATTCATCATCAACAAATTGCATACGAATTGTATCAATCTTTGCGTCAACTTTATTAGCTATATCTTCAAGAGATGCATTATCAAGCCATTCTTCTTGCTGTTGTTTCTTTTTAGCATCTAAGATATTATCAGGGTCATATATATCTGTAACATTTATTCCATAATTATCATACGCACGTAAAAGTGACATTTTCTTTAACCGAGCATAATAATAGTCAAATGCCGCGGGGATAGCCGCCTCAGATACTTTTAATAACCATTCATTACCTTTATAATTTTTAAATACTGCTTCTGCTTTTGGACGCGCAGATAAAAAGTCAGCAATATTCTCTAACGTTATCTTTTGTGCGCCAAGCTCATATACTTTATATATAGCTCCAAAAGCAATACGATGAAATTCATCGGGGAAATCATCATCTGTGATAGAATACTTATCAGTATAATCTAACAAGTGCGGCGTATTATAAATACATCCAATAACTTGCATTATACTTGTTATATCGACATATTTACTACTTGCCATTTAATCTACCTCTATATTATAATGTTTATTTATAAGATTTACTATCTCAGCATATTCTTGCGGTATTTCTGTTTTCATTTTCTTGCGTCGTTTCCAAAAAGATAATTGATATACTTTATTTGCTTCACCGCAACAGACTAAAGCAATTGATAAAGGCCAACGTCCATCCATGGCTCTATCATGACACCAATTTACATATTCTTTATACGTCATCTTCTACCTCTTCATCTAAAAATGTAAATAATTTTCTTTTCTTCATGGGATTTTTTTGCGGTGATTTAATTGTTACTGTATATTGTTGTGGAATATATTTATTAATTTCCTTATTTTTATTTACTGTAACTGCTTGTGATATACGTTTAAAATATTCACTTGCTTCTTTATAGTAATAAGGCACAAGAGCTATTGTAGGATTAATCAAATCTGGTTTTAATGAATGTTTTATATCAAAACAATAAAATAATGTCATATGAATACCATGAAATGACATTTGCATTTGTTCATTATATTCCTTAATTTGCATTACTACTCTTGGTGGAACAAAATCCATTTTAAATAATTGCTTAACATAATTATCTAAGAGAATTTTGTCTTTATCTTTTGTTTCAATAGTATTTAAAGTACAATTTTTATGGGCGTATCTACGAGTTCCTTCTATTTTTACACAGGGGACTATATCTCGATCAAATGTACGCCCGCAATAATAACATTTTACATTATGAGCCATCATAATCTCCTTATATATACATTATATCATAATTTTATAAAAAAAGCAACCCCAAGAACTTTTCTTGGGGCGCTTATATTTATGTTAATTACAGTTGTTTCAAATCGTAAATAATTAAATCCATTTCCTCAGCCTGTTCCGGGGTGCAATCTCCAACTTTCTTGCCCTTACCGAGATGAGATTCAACTATTTTAGTAATCTTTGCTGCCATTGTCGGGCTATTTGTTTGCATTAAATTACCAACAATTTCCTGGAACTCTGTCATCAACTTATCAAAATCATATTTTGGTGCCATAGTTTCAAGATTTACAGCTTCCTGAGTCACGAACATATTATTAGTCTCAGCCGCTTCCTTATCAATAGCCTCTTGAATAGCGTCTACAAGAGCATTATAAGTGAATGGAATTGAATCAGGAATATACTTAAAACGAGAACCAGCTACAAATCTGCTTGTCTAACGTAAGAATAAGCGAGTTTCCTTAGATCCATCTTCTTTTTCGATAGAGCGCGCATAACCAATAATGTCACAAGCTCTTTCGCATACTTTACGTCCACGAGAATCAAGAGTAGGAACGATCTAGTTAAATTCACGTCCTTGTTCATCTTTAAATGTCTTATCAATTGAATGGCTAATAATTACAAGACCATAATCAAGCTAAATGATTGCGCGCAGACATTCATCGAATTCTTTTTCAACCAACTTATAGCCTTTTCCAAACGGAAAATCGCTAATTTCGTTATACTCTTCTTTTTCATTTGTGTGTTGCTGACAAATATACTTTTCACAAAGCGTATAAGCAATATCTGCAGTATCAATGACAATGGTTTGAAATCTTTCCTTTACAGCTTCATCTTTTAATTCTCTCAGAGTTTTTTTAAATTCAGTCCAAGTATTAATTGGCTTAGCCATAATACCGGGAATTGTACTATAACCCTTTTCAAAAGCGAGGATCAAAGAACCCGGAAATTTAGAAGCAATAGTTGTTTTGCCTGACTTTGGTTCTCCATAGAAAAATACAGAATATCCTCTTAAATCTCTACTAACTTTATGTGGCTAAATATCTAATAGTGAATTTCCCATAAATTATCTCCTTCTATTGCTTTTTTTATTGAGAGGGGTGGATTAAAAATCAAATCCACCGCTCTTTGCCGCTACCTTAGGAGCAGCCTGTGCTGCTTTGTAATCGTCCTGGTTCTTTTTCAAAGTTGCAAGATAAGTCTGACGCTCGGCCATCATTTCTTTCAACTCAGCCGCAGTCAATGTAGATTCATCATCCCACTCATATGGCTCAGTGCTTGCTCCTGTGATTACAAAATCTCTACGACTTGAACTAATCTCACGTACGGAAGGTTCACCAAATGCAGACTCTTCAACAATCTTACGAACAATTGTTGTAGAAATTTCTTTTCCCCATACCTTTGTAAAAATCGGATTCTTATTTGAAGCATCTAAATCCTCAAAATATGCAATTGCCGCAGGATTTACCGCAATAAATTCAATAGGCAACATAGCTTTTCTAAAATTGAAAATACAACCTTTTACAATGGCTCTTTCAGCAAGATTCTTTTCATCATCAGCTTCAAGATGAGTTACTCCAGTAATAACCATATCAGTTGTAAACTTATTACGAACAGTTTCATCATCATTGATAGAAGTTACGATATGAATAAAACCGCCTTCATTTCTCTTTGTACTAACTAGAGCCTCTTCTCCATTTCTATCACTGTAAAATTCATTCAAATCTACAGCAGAATCAACTCTAAGTAAAGCAGCCTGCTTTACATCAGTATCTGTGACTGTCTTAATCTTACCGCTGATAATATCTTTCAGAATCGGATAATTACCATTTGGCTTACCAGAAGGATACATAGGAGCAACATATGTATAATGAACTGCAATAACATTTGTCATTTCATTATCTGTTGCAATATTAATTGTTCCGCTAATGTAGGGCGTGCCAGGATTCTTAGATGTGTCCCCTGTTACTTTCTCAGTTAAATCATGTGAATATAAACGTCCTTCAAGATGTACGGTATTAATAAAAGATTTCTTCATAATTATTCATTCTCCTCTTCAATTATAAAATTGTGACCTTTTTCTGTTAATGTGTAAATAACGGGGTCTTGGCTTACTTTCTCTACAAAACCATCAGTTACTAACTTCCTTAAAGCTCCTGATACCTGACGAGATGAAATACCTAATCCATCTGCAATATCCTTTGCTTTTAACATTAGCATATCCGTTTTCTTCATATAATCAAGAATAATTTTGCCGTTATCTGTCAAAATAACCTTATTCTCAACTGTACCAGACAAGGTTTCAATATAATTCTTAATATTCTCTGTCATTTTTGCTTCAACCACTTCCGGAGCCGCTTTCATCAATTCATGTAAAAAATCTAAAAACTCTTGTTTCATTTTTTTGAAACCCTTTCTTTTATTTTCATATAAATATTATACCAAAATTTTATGTAAAAAACAACTCAAAGATTCTTTAATTGATAATAAAATCTTCTGCATAAGGTAGAGTCTTTACAAAATCACAAAATTGATGCCATTCTGTTAATTTATGGTCTTTACGCCATTTATAAATCCCTCTTAAAGTGGCATAATTAGCAGTCCATGTGCGTGTTTGTAGCCAACCCTCAGGCAACCAGCGCACTAATTCTTTCCAATACTTCTTTGCTTCTTCTGGGTTGTATACTGATAAAGTAATATATTTTTGTCTTAAATATTCCAAATATGGAATTAGACACATTTGTACAAAATCTTCATCAATATAACTTTTAAGTTCGGGTCTTTGAGCATCTTTTGGATAACCTAAATTGATGAAATCATCTGTTTCAAAACAATCTAAAGTAATAGGTTTAGATGTTAATTTGTGCATTGTGCTCGTACTATTAGCAACCGTAGCCACTTTGTATGTGTCCATCTCTTTCCACCAATACAGTGGAGCGGTAATATCTACTGAAATAAAAATCTGTCTTAAAAATTTGTCATGCGGAGTACCGGCATTAACAAGCTGTTTAGCTAATGCCATATCGTTTGGTCCAATAAAAGCGACTTCAAAAATATCTCCTTCAGAAGCCTGTCTTATTGTACCATTTTTAATTAAATAATGTAGATATGGGCTAGCTGCTGCCTCATCATCAATAGAATTCGGAGCCATCCATTTTGCAGCTACTCTATATAATTCTTTATTTATAGTATCTGTATCGCCAATTCCGAAATAACTATCTGATCTGTTCCAACTATTTTTAGGATTTCTCATTCCTCTTAAAGCATTTTCAAAATTACTTACTGTATAATTAGTGAATTCCATTATCTTTATAGCCCTTTCTAATTATTTATTCGTTAATTTTAATTGAATTGGGTGTTACTTTAATAGCATTATCAACAGTAGTATTACTTACGGTAATATTATCTGATGTAGCATTTCTTAAAGTGATTTTATCTGATGTTGTTGAACTATACCAATATGGGGAACTTGGTGTTGTATAAATATATGATGAGGTATTAGCTCTATATCCTTCCCAATAGGCTTCATCTAATAACTATTTTAACTCATCTTTTGTAAATTCAATTTTACCATCTTTATTGGTTGTAAAAATTTTAATCATTATAGTACCTCGTTATCTAATGCTATATCCATACTCTTTTGCACCAAAATAATCCTACCAATAACTTTCTCTTTCATTTAATTTATTAGGAGGACATTCTTCTATAATTTCAAATGTAAAATTTTCTACACCTATTTGCATCATAGCTGGATATAGTTTATTATGAGTAATTGGGTCTGCGCCAACTCCTCGTTTAATATGTTGCTTCCATCTGTTGGCAAAATTTACAGCTTGACCAACATAACACATACCGTTTTGTATATTAGTAATCTTGTAAATACCACCTTGTTTTTTACCAACAACACGACCAATTAAATCATTTACAGGGTTCTCATAATAAATCTTATATATGACTTTATTTAATGTATCTTTATCCCTTAAATAAGGTATAATTTCTTTTAATTTTGCGATTTCTTTTAAATCAGAATCTGAGATCTATATACGATAGAAATCTATCTTATCAGCTTCTTCAGCAGCACGTTTATTGGCTTCAATTGCCGCACGTTGTTTACTTTTTAAATCATCAATAGAATCAAGTAAAGATTGTGCGGTTGCCCCATATTTTTGGGCTTCACTAACCATATCAGCCATTACTTGCTTATAATTTTCTGCATATTCCTCTTGCGCTATGCGATATTTCTCTGCTTCTTTTTCTAAGGCAGTTTCTAATGAAGCAGTTGTCGCTGCCATTGTTTTATCAAAATAGTCTTTTGAATAAGATTCAGCATACTCTTGCATATTGCGATTATATTTTTCAAGCGCATCAGCTTCACTTTGTGCTTTTATTTTTCGATCTAGCTCAATCTGACAAGATTTTTCATATTCACTATACTATTTACGAATTTTATTTAATTTCTATTCTTCTTCTGTAATTAGAATTTGTAATGTTTCAGATTGCGTTTTAAAACCTTTGGCTTTATAACCAAAATAAATAGCAAAACAAATAACTATAATGATAAAAACTGTTAAAATAAACGGACTCATATTTAAGAATAGGGGTAATCATATCATGATTACCCCATCTCCATTAGTTTTATATCAACTTATCGGCTTTAATTAAGCCTCTTCCTCAGCATCTGGGTCATAAGCCATTCCAGCTGGAGTCAGAGAAAGGAACTTAACTGCCTTATGTGTTCCATCTTCAAGCTCGATCTCTGCAGGTGTACGTACGCCAAGACTCTTGCGTTGAATAGCGGATGTAAAGATACCATCAACCTGTCTCTTCTCAAGGCCAAGTGCCTCTGCAACGTCAGCAGCAGTAACCTGCTCACCGTTAATACCCTTTAAATAATTAAGAACCTTCTTAGAATTTTCCTTCATAGCCATAACTATAAATCTCCTTTAATAAAAATATTTTTGTTTTTCTTTTGTATAAGTATTATATCAAAATTTTTTGAAAAAATCAAGAGCTTTGTAAAATTTTTTGCACCTCTTCATCTATAAACATCATTTCATACATATTGGTGCATAGCTCGCAGAGTTCATTAATCTTACCTTGAGCTTTATATTTTTCATCTTTATCATCTGAATTTTGTAAAATCAATTCATATTGTGCTATTTTTTTAGCAACTTTCCTACACTCTCGTTTTGTCATAAATTTTTGTTCCTTATATTTTACATATATATTATATAAAATTTTTTAAAGTTTGTCAACACATAGTTGCTCAAAGTCATCTTCACTGATTATCACAACACCAAGCTTTTTGGCTGACACACACTTTGAAGATGTTGAATTTGAATCATTACAAATTAAATAATTAGTGTTCTTAGACACAGCTGATGTTACTTTACCACCTAATGATTCAATACGTGCTTGCAAAGCCGCACGATTTTTAAAATGATTAACAGTACCAGTGATTACAAAAGTTAAATTCTGTAATGGGTTTGTAGTTTCTTCTTGTGCGGTTTTCTCAATAATATGAAGGTATTTTGTAGCTAAAATGTCAGCTTCTGTATAATCAAATCTTAAAATTGCTGCTCTTTTTTCTATACCAAAATCTGGTAATTTAGAAAAATCAAATTTATTATTTACAGCATCTCTAAACTCTTGATAAGATTTAAACTGCTTTACTAAATTTTTAGAAACTGTTTTTCCAATTAAAGGAATCCCAAGAGCGCATATAAAATTCTCTAAAGTAACATTTTTGCTTGTTTCTATTGCGCTTAGTATTTTTTCTACAGACTTATCACCAAAACCATCTTTTTTCTTCCATTCTGTAGCGAAATCTTTTAAATTATAAACATCTTCAATATTATTTATCCAGCCCCATTCAATTAATTTTTCAAATGTGGCCTTTGAAACACCTTTAGCATTTAAGCCTTTAATCCCAAAGAAATGGTCCAATCTATTAATAAGTTTCCCTTCACAAGCAGGATTTTCGCATATACAAATTTTAACTCCATCATTTTCTTTAATAGAAATGTCCCCACCGCACACTGGACACCGCTCAATAACATCATTGGCAGATACTCCGCCATTAGCAATTACATATCCATAGTCGTAATGCGGTCCAGCTTCCGCAATTTGCGGAATAATTTGATTTGCTTTGTAAACTTTCAAAGGTTCTCCAACATATGCGCAATCACCTAAAAGCTCTCTCATAACACTTACATTATGTAAAGATGCTCGTTCAATTGTGGAACCATCTACGTCTATTGGATCAAATACTGCCACAGGAGTTAAAACTCCAGTTCTTCCCATAGTCCACGTGATATATCTCAATCTCGTATCATACAGTTCATCAAAGAACTTAAATGCAATAGCATTATTAAAATGATGTGCAGTATAACCAAGAGATTCGCGCAAATCAAGATCATTAAACTTAAATACTACTCCATCTATTGGATAACCAAGTTCTTTAGAATCATTTTTTATATGCTCAATAGCATCTTCAATAGAGACAGGTGATTTGGGATAACTCCAAATCATTGCAGGAGTATTAAATCCCCAGTCTTCTACTTTCCCCAATTGACGCATTAAAGTATGAGGATGTTCAATGAAATGCGGCAATTCAATAAATTCTATAACATCCCATGCTACAAAAGTTAAAAATCTATTGCGGCTTTCATATGAATCAAGAAGCCTAATACTACCTGCGGCAAAATTACGAGGATTTTTAAATTCATCTTTCCAATGTTCAAACTCATCATAAGTGCAGATAATTTCTCCATCAATTACAACTCGTTTATCATAAGGAATATGATTTGGTATGGTAATATTAGCTAGTGCATTATGAAGTATATCTTCTCCTTCTTCGCCATTACCTCTGGTTTCCGCACGAACTAACTCGCCATTTTCATAAGTAAGAGAGCAAGTTAAACCGTCCATTTTGCCCATTGCTACCCACTCTTGATCGCCAAGAAAAGATTTAACGACTTCTATATCTTTAGTTTTATCCAAAGATAGCATAAGATGCTCATGCTTAATTTTATCAAGTTTATCTTTAACTTCAAATTGTATAGATTGAGTGGGAGAATTAGGAAGAATAGTTCCAGTTTCTCTTTCTAACTGTAAAAGTCGATAATATTTACTATCCCATTTACGATCAGAAATTACTGGTTTACCTAAATCATACCAATAGGTAGCTTCATTTAAATAAAGAATGAGATCTTTCATTTCTTCTATTGGATCTAAATATCCTTCTTTTATAATATTATCAATGTGCATTTTTTCACTCCTTTATCTCTTACCTATAATTATTATAACATAATTTTTATATAAAATAAAGTAAGAGAGCTTTAAAGCTCTCTTCCAATATTATGTAACTCAATATATTTATTTATTAACAACTATAATGTAAATCCATTATAATTCTCCGCATCTAATATCGCAGCCATACGAACAATTTTCCATGCACTAGTTGGGTTAAAATTAGGTACATATGCATCAAGGATTTTTATAATTTCATTCAAACTATTACAATATGCAATAGGTACTGTTAATTCTGTATTCATGCCTTTGTTGCAGAAATAATTCTGTTTCCTTTCATCATTATATTACCTTGAGTTGC
>AUXO011322425.1_pt1 | contig 98063 bp, 172 predicted proteins | sample 768731 | NCBI WGS metagenome assembly AUXO01 (sample SAMN02715735, study PRJNA202380) | gut metagenome | biome: sheep rumen | host: Ovis aries | place: New Zealand: Palmerston North
CCTCGGTTCTCGGTTGTCCTTCTCAGGTAACATTGAAGTGGCTGAATCGTTATCAGCGTTTTTAGATGCTTAATATATCATAATTAAAATAGATCGACGTTTAAGATTTTTTGGTAGAGAAGATTCCATAAAAAATGAGTCTTCTCTACCTTTCTTAAACTTATTATTAATAAATGTTTGGACCAGTCGCCAAGTATATATACTATTGGTATGTTAGGGAATTATATTCCTAATAGGTTGCTTCGAAGCAAAAACGAGACAATAGTTTGCCTTAGTCGTTCCAGTAACAACGGCAATGCCAATGGCAGAGTCGCTTATGTGAACCTGAACAATGGTTCAGCCAACGTCAATGCGAACAACGGTTCTCAGTTGTTAATAAGCAATATAAATTTATAGAATAATTAGTTTTAAATTAATTGTTCTAGCATCGAAGGACCTTGGATTTCGATTAATATATTATTAATTGATCCAAAAAACAAAAAGGCAATTACCAATAGCGATTAGTACTGTGTAAAGGAATATGGCTGGGTAAAAGCCTTATGAAAATTTGTAGCCTGTGAAAAAAATAGGCAATCTAATGCCAGAAATTACAAATCTGGATAATATTAAATGTGCTGTCGATAATATTTTAGATAAGCCGGAAAAAAGACTTACTGGACAAGGTCGGCAGATATTAGCTAATTTAGATACATTTGCTAGAGAAGTTAGTTAGAAGTTATAGAAGGGCGAATTTGATTTAGGATCATATTATAGTTTATTAATCAAAGAAGGTCCGAAAATTAGAAATATTCAAATTTTCTCTATTTACTGTAGAATTACATTAAGTGCTGTAATGAATGTAATTGATGCTAGATTAGAGAAACGATATATTAGAACTACTGGTTCTGCTATTAAAAATAGAGGAGCTGCAGATATGCTTTCATATATTTGGAAAGTAGTAACTTCAGATCCTGTCGGAACTCAGTATGTATATAAGGCAGACATTAAAAAATTCTACGAAAGTATTCCTCATCAAGTTTTATTTGATTTGATTGATAAATACTTTCCAGAATGGCAAGTAAATACTATATTAAAGTAGTGTGTTGTTGCCGTTAGTGATACAGGATATGGTATTAGTATAGGTTTACGATCTTCGCAAGCTTTAGCTAATTTACTTTTATCTGATTTAATTGATCACTATTTTAAAGATTATTTAGGAGTAAAATATTATTTTCGTTATTGCGATGATATAGTTTTTCTTTCGGATAGTAAAGAAAAATTATGGGAATATCGCCACAAGTTACATGAAAAAATTGAATCGATAGGTTTGACGATTAAGAATAGTGAAGCTATCTTTCCATTAACTTGTGGTTTAGACTTTCTTGGATATGTTGTTTATCCAACTCATATTAAACTTCGCAAACGTATTAAAAAATCTTTTGCTCGTAAATTATCAAGAGTTAAAAGTAAGAAAAGAAGCCGTGAATTAATGGGAAGTTTTTATGGTATGTGCAAACATGCTAATTGTTCTCGTTTATTCTATCGAGTTATAAAATAGTGTCCTGCAAAGCCTTATAGATATATTAGTTGTAAATCTAAAAAATTCAAACAATTTGGCCAATGATTTCTAAAGAAATAGGATATTCCCCTAACGCACCAAAATTTTATAAATATAACCCAAATAAAGAAATTTATTGTATAAATTTTGGATTTAAAGAGATTGAAGACCAGCAATATAGTTGTTACCATGTGATTTGCAATTATAAACCATCTTTAGAAGAAGTTAAAGATATGGCAATGGATTTTATTAATTCTGAAATTACTAACGATATTATTGCATTTTCATATAATGGATATAAAATTTGGTTAACTCTTGAAAACCAAAATGATTTTTTAATAGCCAAAGCTGCTGGTTTAACTGAAATGAAAATAAAAGCTGAATTAGATAATAATCCTGTATATATTTATGTTGAATTATCTGATTTTGGTCAAGCTATGGCTCAACATATAAATTCTGTCTTGGAAGCTGGAAGAATATTAAAAGATAATATAAATGAAGAACTAACTGATATATTTAATACGTATGCCGAGAAAATTGACACGGAGACGTCCATATAATCCACCTATATTGGATGACGGAGGAAAATAGAAAAAGTTGATTAAAAAGAAAAAATGACTAAAACATTATACAAAATTTATTTACTTATATTAAAATATTTACCTATTATTCTAGCAGGATTTTTAATTATCCATTTAATTCTTGCATATTTTAATATTTCAGCTGAAATTATAGCTACTATTGGTGGTATTTCAATATTGCCACTAATATTTATGATAGTAAGTTCGTTTATGTTAAAATTTTGTATAACTCATCGATTACCGCTATATTATTGCCTTATCGATGTATGTTTTGGTACAATTGATTATTATACATAGATTCCAATAGCAATAAGTTATGGAATTTATTTTATTTTGGCGTTTGTATTCATAATATTATATACAATATATCATATTAAATACGGAATTACTAAAATATGAAAGAGATTTTGATTAATTTACTTTAGTAGAAAGTGGATGACTTAAAAGTAGGAAATTCTAATATTGACGAAGATGGATGTTTAAAAGTACTTCGCGCATTAGATTTAATATCAAACGGAGATACTGTCATGAGTAAAGTAGAAGCTTGTGATTATTTAGGAATAAGTCGATCCTCATTTGATTTATTAGTAAGCGATGGATTTATTCCAAAAGGTCAGAAGTTACACGAAGGATCTAAATCATTATTTTGGTATAAATCTGTATTAGATGATTATTTAGGTACGTTACATAATAAAAATTAACGTGAAGGGAAGTTTAAGGGTTAAACCTTAGGCTTCCCTTTTTATTTTTGGTAATTTTCTGAAATCGCATTTTAAATAAATATTATTAACATGTTCTAGAACAAAATACATGTTTAATTAAAAATTTATTTAAAAATGAGTGATTCAAAAACTTACATTGTTCCTGATGGTAACAATAATGACTTAGCAACAATGGCTATGATGAGTAATGGAGGAATGAATGGCTGGGCCAACAATCCTTTTGCTTATATCATTTGGATTTATGCTATGTCAATGATGAACGGTGGTATGTGGGGTAATAATTCCGCTGATACTCAACGTCAATTACAGATGCTTCAAAATCAGATTACCGATAATCATAGTTCTGATTTATTAATGCAAGCTATTCAAGGTAATAATACTGCATTACAAGATTTTGCAACTCGTACAGGTAGTGATATTAATATGCTTTCTCAGGCTATTTCTGGTGTACGTTATGCTATTGGTGAAGTAGGAAGTCAGCTTGGATATAGTTCTGAACGTGTAATTAATGCTATAAATCTTGGAGATTGTAATATTATTCAGGCATTTAAAGATTGTTGCTGCAATACTCAAAAGAGTATCTTAGAGATGGGTTATTAGAATCAACTGAATAATGAAAGATAGACATATCAACTTACTAATAGCATCAATTCAGTAGGAAATACTGTAGAACGCGGTTTTACAAATCTCGGATTTCAAAATCAAACTCAAACTTGTGATATTCAGAATACAATCAGAGATGTCAATACTGCTAATACAACGAAGATTCTTGATAAACTTGGCGAGATTCAGACTCAAGCTCTTCAGGATAAAATTGAAGATCTTGTGGCTAAGAATGCTGAACAGGCTGTTATTATTAATAATGCTCAGCAAAGCGCAATTTTCTCACAGATGCTAAGTAATGCTACAAGTCCTCTAGCTTCAGCATTAAATACATTACAGAACGAAGTTACTGCAATTCAGAATAATTTACCTGCTACTGCTGTTGTTCCCGCAAATAATACTATTGCTATACCTACTTCAGTAGCTTATCAGACTGGACTATTAGGTCCTATTGGCACTAACGGAACTCTTTGGGGTTAAGAAAGGAGGTAAGTATGCTATTACCTATTTATATTAATGTAAATAAAAATGGTATACCTACTATTAGCAGTACTGGTGTAAAAGTAACTGATTCTAATGTAGTATTTCAATTTAATCCACATAGAGAAGTTGGAAATCCTTTTCGTGGATTGATTATTGTAAGACTAGATCAAAATATTCCTGAATCAACTACTCAAACATTACCTGTTGTATTTTCGGCAGGAGTATCTAAAGGTGTTGAATTAACTGGTAAAAATGGAAATGCTATTACTGCATCTGACATTACTAGTACAGGAATTTACTTATGTTGGTATGAGAGTCAAACTAATACTTTACAATTAATTGCATAATTATGGGATTTTAGAATTTAAGGAATAATAATGTAATTTATATTCTGCATAAAGGAATTTCTCCTAAATTAGAAATAGGTAAAGTATTAACAGTCTCATTACCTATTCCTAGATATCCAGGAGTATATAATTCAGAATCTATGGTAGATATCACTGCTAATGTAAATGATGTATCTACTAATTTTCAGAAATTGCCTGCACATCTAGATATAACAGATGTGGGCAGTGATATAGTTTTATCTTGTAATAAAGATTTAATAAACTCTGAAATTTAGGCTATTAAATAGAAGAGTTAGGATATAATATCTAGTATTGATAATCATAAATAGATTATCGCAGGATGTGATGAAATTATTAGACAATTAAATCCCGAAATTGCTGAAAAGGAAAGATAGCAACTTGAAACTGAATCTTTAAAAGAAGAAATTAATTCTCTTAAAGAAATGTTTAAGGATTTTATGAATAATTATAACAAATAAATATGATGATTATAGAAGTAACTGACAGCAAAATTGAGAAAATGTCATCTTGCGTAGAAGAAATTTTAAGCAAAAGTGGAAAACTTATGCATATACTAGAAGAATTAAATTCTAGTAACTACGATACTAAAAATTATATGGAACCAGATGAAGATGATTACGGTAAAAGAGATTACTATACAAAACGTAATCGTAATATGAAACCAGATTATTATCGTTACTATTGATTGCTTTAGATCTTTATGACAGCTATCCCAGAAACATGGTTAAATACCTAAGAAATTATGGTTGGCATTTTAATAAATCACTATGTGACTGGGCAATTTCTAAAATGGTAAAAAATAATAAACGTATTACTCCTTATACTAAAGAATAGGTTGATACATTATTAGCAAATCGAAACATCGTCTTATCAAATAATAAAGGATATGATTATGTTTTTGTTGCTAATATGTGTAAAGCAGACTATTTTGGTTCGAGCATAGTAGATGAGCCACATCTTGCATTATATATAAAAGATACTATCGACGATGAAGATGCAGGAGATGGAACTACTATGAGACGTTGGTATGCTACTATGGTAGCTAACGGAGAAGTTATTGATTGGGAGGATTTCGTATGATAGACTTCGATGTTTATTTAGATAAATATCAATGGACAATCCGTATATGTTTTATTACCGTAAAAGAATCTCTATTTGAGATTATGTAGGAATTGGAGGATGAAGGATTTAGTAACAAAGTAATAACTACATTATATACTACTATAATTCACAGAAAGAATACTGGATTTATATGTTCTGATTTTAAAAGGCATTTAAGTTATATGATAATTAATAATGCGACAACCATTGCTGAATTTTTAGACACGTTTAATCATGAAAAAAATCATATAGAAATGCATATTTGTAAAACACTAGATATAGATCCCTTTTCAGAAGAAGCGTCTGTATTAAGTGGGAATTTAGCAAAGTCAATATATTTGGCAGTTATTAAATGTAATCGATAAATCTTTTATTAGTAGTTCAAACAATTAGTAGTTATAAATAATTTTATGAAAAGGAGAAATTTCTATATATTACAAGAAATTTCTCCTTTTTTATTTTGTTCAGTAGTATATTATATATAATCTTAATAAGATAGATTTAAATATTAAGAACTATGAAATATTTTACAATTAATGAACTTTGTGCTAGTGCTACTGCATCTAGACTAGGAATTCAAAATATTCCTACCGAAGAAATTAAAACCAATTTAATTGCATTAGTTGATAATGTATTAGATCCTTTAAGGACGGAATATGGTAAACCAATTATAGTGTCTAGCGGCTTTCGTTGCAAGATGTTAAATTTAGCAATTGGAGGTTCTAAAACTTCTCAACATATGAAAGGACAAGCAGCAGACATTTATTGTACTAATGCTTCCTTAGAAGGCAATAAAGAAATATTTGATTTGATACGTAGTATGAATTTACCTTTTGATTAGTTAATTTATGAATTTGGTAATGATAAAGGGCCAGCTTGGGTTCATGTATCATATAATGGTAACAATAATAGACACCAAATTTTACGAGCTAAAAAAATTGGAAAACGTACTGTGTATGAAATAATGCAGTAAAATAGATTAATAAATGTAAATTAAATGAATGTGAAACATGGCTACTGATTTAAATGATTTACCCGACACCTACATGGATTTTGATGACGACCCTATTGATGATAATTTAATAGACAATGATCCGGGCTCTGTAAATCAAGATGATAATCCTGATGATAATCCGGACAACTTAGATAATCCTGATGAAACTGATTTAACTACAGAGATTCTAAAGATTAGAGGAATTATAGATCCGTCAAAAATTAAATTTGAAGATGAATCAGGCGCAGTTATTGAACGAGATTGGAACTCTTTAAGTAGAGAAGAACAACTCAATATAATAGCTGATAGTTCTGACCCAGAGCGCGATTTAGACGACGCAGAGATAGAACTTATTAATACTATCAGAGAAAGTAAATTATCTCCTAAAGATTATATCGCTAAATTATAGCAAGATACTAAAACTGAAATTGAATCTCAATATCATCCTAATTATAAAGTTGATGAGATTGATGATGATAATTTGTATGCTTTAGATATTATGCGTAAAATTGGCGCTGAAAATATAACTGAAGAGGAATTACAAAGACGAGTAGACTAGGCAAAAGAAAACCCGACTCTTTATAAAAAAGAAGTTGAAGCTCTGCGTGCTACATATAAACAAATGGAAGATCAGATGCAATATCAAAAGCAGCAAGAAGCTTTACAGCAAGAGGAAGCTGCATATCAAGACTTTGCAAACAGTATTTTAAGCGAGATTGATGGATTTAATACTTCTAGTGAAGTATTTGAACTTGACACCGATGATAAAAATGAATTAGCTAATTTTATATTAACTAGAGACGATGACGGTCTTACTGATTTTGGTAAAGTTCTGAATAATCCGAAAACATTTACTACTGCTGCCTTATGGTACCTAAAAGGTAACGAATTAATGAATGAAATGTAGAATTAGATTAGAGAAGCTTATAAACGAGGATTTGAACTTGGTAGCAAAGGTACTTCTACTAACGGTAGAGTTACGGTTCAAAAGCCCTCCAATCAAACACCAAATACTAATATGTCGATGATTGGTGTAGATTTTGATGAGGGTGCATATATAAATTAATAATTAAGTATGTTAGTAGCAAATTATACAACTGTTAGACCTGAAATGGGTCGTACAAGAACACTAGAAGATTTTGGTAAGTTTTTAGGTACTAAAGCCCACCGTATGGGTGTTCTTGCACGTCTTTATCCTGAAAATACCATTACTGCTCTTACCGATTTGCTTGGCAATATCTGGATGGGTGACAGTAAAAAGAAATTAAACCAATTTAATAATATTGATTCTACATATTTTGAGTGGAATGTAGAAGTTAATCAGATTAAGAAAATCCATTTTGCAGAAGTTCCTACCCAGAATGGTGCTGATGGTAGTGAGATTGAGATGACATTTGATGAAAACTATTTCCAGCTTGAGGAAATCTTCAAGATTGATAATAGTGGTCAGCAATGTATTGTCACTACTACTCCTGTACGCAAAGCTGATAACATGTGGTCAGTCTGTGTGCGTTTGATCGATAATGATTATCGTTCAGTTCTTGATACTTCTGCTTGTCAAGTCGGTATGACTTGCCACTGGATCGGTAATGCTAAACCTGAAATGTCAGATTGTGGTTTTGTGAAATATCAGTCAAATTTCGAGGTAATGCGCAACTTTATGACTCTGTTCAGAGTTGACGATACCTTCTCTGACAAATATAAACTTATGGAAGATACTCTTATTAAGATTGCTGAGGGTAAGACTGCAGACTCTCTTAGTGAGAAGGTCTATAAGATGGATCCTATGGACAAAGTTCTGACTGACAACTTTATGACTGCTCGTGAGCAAATGCTTTTAATGAGCAAAACAAATATGGATGTGAGCGGAAAAGCTACAATCAGTACTAGAAATACTGGTCGTGAAATCCAAATTGGTGAGGGACTAATTCCTCAGATCGAGCGTTACTGCAATAAGCTTTACGCTTCTAAATTTACCATTAATACATTCCATCAAATCATGGATGCTATGGTAGAGAAGGCTGATAATCTTGAAGGTAACCATTTTGTGTTTGTTTGTAACAGCAAATTAATGGGTATCATTAATCGTGTATTAATGAAATTCCTTGCTGAGATGAAGACTGACGGTGCTCTTTTCTACTCAAAAGTTAATGGTGGTAGCCGTTGGAAAGTAGGTGCTAGTTTTAGTTCCTATGAATATAATGGAAATGTAATATCCTTTAAAGCTGATAAGACTCTTAGCCGCGAATACAATATGCCTTTCGGTATGTGTATTGATTTTACTGGCGGAAAGACCTCTGCAACTCCTCCTATCCAGTGCTTCTCACTGAAGGGTAAGGACTATATGCCTTCTAGCTTAGATGGTCCAGGTTATGGAGTTGAAAGAGTAAGCACAATGGTTGCCGGTGGTGCTAAAACCATTATGGGTTATGGTGGTATCGCCGTTTTCAATCCTTATAAGAGCTTTATCGTCTACGCTGAAGACTGATAAATAATTAATAATTGAATAAAAGATCGAAGGTGGGGCTGAAAGAAACCCCACCTTTTTATAACTTAATATCTAATGAATTATGGCAAATGTAAAAGTAAATAAAACTCAGAACGGTGATATTATGGCTAATATTATTGTTCTACGTAATGCTTGGGGTAAACGTGGACAGCATACAACTATTCAGCCTCAAAAAGATAAAATGGGAAGGTATCCTGAATGTGTAAGACAAGTAGATCCTTCTACAGGAAAAATGATTTATTTGGATGCAGATAAAAAACTTTCTCCTGACGATTTTGCTGCTCTTATTCCTGAAAATCATGATATTATAATTCAAGATGGAACAGTTTTTGATTTAAATAATCCATTCCGTAGAAATGAATGGGAATGTATTAAAAATTGCAGAGCAATTGCAGAAAGTAGAGATGCTGTTGATGAAAATGGAAATTTCTTAATTGATGGAACTCCCGACTCTCGTATGTATGATGCATATGGAATGACAGCACGTTATGGAGCAGCTGAATATTATGTTGAGCGTCCTGGTCTTGAAGCTCGCAAGAAACTTACTCGTAAGAAACTTATACTACAAGCTCAAAATTATATTAGTAATGATAATAAGGGATATGATGGATGGCTTCGTATGGCTAAAGTTCTTGGTAGAAATATGAGTAATCAACCTGCAGCAGATGTAGAGGAATTCCTTTTCTCAGTCGCAGAAAAGACTCCCGAAAAGATTATTGACCTTTATACTGGTGGTGATTTAGGACTTCGTTTCTTGCTCATTACCGCTAAAGAAAAAGGAGTTATTAAGAAAACTCAGGGTATTTACTTTTACGGAGAAGTGCCGCTTGGAGGTAGTGATGACGCAATCATTGATTGGATGAAAGCTCCTAAAAATAAACAGACATTAGATATTCTAACAAAAGATGCTTATTCTGATATGTTTGTAGAAGAATAATCATTATTATAATAATAAACAGTGACATCACGATAGGTTTTTGAAGCTACGTTAATTGAATTAAGTAAAGTTTAGGCTCCTTCGTTGAAACTTTACGAATTTAATTATCTGTTTAATAAAGCTATAAATATATACGTCAATAAGGTTTATAACCTATACGATATAAATTAGCAATCTACAGACGATCTTCGAGTATTGAAAAGTACTGCGTATTTAACGCCTAAACATATCGATATTCATACTGCTGCTAATGATGCAACTTCATATTTAAGTTCTCACCACAGTTAGATACAATCTTTACATGGTGCTACTTATGAAGTATATTTACCTTTAGATTATCTACATTTATTGAATTGTGTGTGCATATTTTATGTAGCCAAAAATTATAAATGTTATGACGGAGGTTCTTATATTGAAGTTCCTGCTGAGCGCTTAACAGCAGATTCTTGGAGTGCTATTATAAATGATATCTATAATAGACCTAGCCCTATGAGACCTTATTACTATTTACATAATCGTAATACGAATTTATATCTTCCAACGAATCCTATTACTTCTATTAATAGTAATGGATCTCCTGATGGCACTGATATGACTGGTACTTATCAAGTAAGTTCTAATTCTTATACAAAATATACTTGCGATATTAACGGAACTGAATATATTTATTATTTAATTGATGGCAATTATTATAGTAATTCAGGAACGTTTGATCCTAGCAATCCTGGCAGTCCTCTTACAGATACTGCACTCATTTAGGCTACTACAAATATTAATACTGCAAGTAGTTCAAATACATTAACTGTTGAAAATATCTTCTATGATAATACAGCAACTACATCAAATCAATTTGGTTCTAACTTTCCAAGAACTATAAAACTTGATTTGAATGGAGATGGAACTCCTGAGACAAATATTTCAACAGTAGAAAAGCCTACAGGTTTAAGACTTGGGAATACTAGTAACGTAAGATGTGAAATTCGTTATGGTAAAGACGATTCTTTATTTCAATTAAAGGAAGTTCAAATCGATTACGTAAAAGTACCTCAATACATTCGTCTGACACAAGAACAAATTGATTTGACTGAAGATACTTCACAAATCATGGAATTTCCTGATTATGTTAATCAAGAAATAATAAATGAGCTTGTACATCTTGTTATGGAGCGTACGGCTGATCCTAGATTACAAACTAATATTGCTATTGATTAGTCTATTGCTAGACCGCAATAGCAGCAATAGCAACCTTAGCAGACTAGAAGATAGTGAGCTATAAATGACGTTAGATAAGTCTTTTATATATCTTAAAAAATTAAAATTTTACAATTATGTTTAATTGGACAACAACTCGCATTATTAATGCAACTCCTGGTGCTAATGGCACCCTTGATGACAAAGTAATTAAATACGATAGCACATCTGAAATTCTTCGTATTGCTCGTGATCTTACTTTTGAAAAGAAATACATCAGATCTATTTATGCAGCTAAACCTAACACTGCCGTTATTACCTCTGCAACTGTTGCTCTTGGCACTGCTCTTACAGATATTAAGAGTTATCTTACTGCTAATAGTCTAACTTCAGTTACTGCTTGCCTGAATTTCTACATTCAGCTTGAGGGTAGCGAGGAGTCTATTTATGCCAACGATTGGTATAAGAAAGGTAAGCCTTTCTCTATTGGTTTTAAAGTAACTTCTAGTTCAACTGTCAGTAGCATTGTGTCTGAAATTACTGAAGCTGTTAATAAATATGCTCTTGCACTTTATGGTCGTGACCTTTTCACTATTACTGCTAATAGTACAACTGGTATCATTATCAATGGTACTCATGAGTTCCAGCGTATTGTGAGCGTCTCTATTACTATTGATACTCCTTTTGAGACTGATAAGATTGCTTCTTGGGAGTATGGTGATACAGATACTTCTTTTGTAACTGCTTATACTTATGGTAAAAATGCTTTTGGTACTTACAATTATATTGTTCGTAACCTTCGTGTTCCTACTGCTGAAAACACTAAGTTCTACAGACTACGCGAAGATGAGACTCCTGTTGTTGGTGCTATGTACTCTCAGTTCATTGTAACCTACAGCGCTCCTTCTATGGCTAAACCTTCATTAACTATTATTGGTCATGAGGGTATGAGTACTACTACTCACGTATTCTGGGTGCAGGGTGATTATACTCAGGCAGGTACTCCAGCTAAAGCTTTTGCTGATAAGTTTGTTACCGATGCAGGACTAACTTTAAATAACCTTGGTGACCTTAATAAGGATGGTGATACTTCTGATACTGGTGAGTATGAAAGCCACGTTGCAGCTTACGAAAATCCTAATGCTTGAGATTTGAAATAATGTTTAAAAAAGGCGGGTATAACGCCCGCCTTTTCTTTTAAATATGACACTTACAATACTTGAACTTATTGGCCTAATTTTAGGAGGAGGAGGATTAGGAGCTTTAATTCTTCAACTTGTTAAAGTAGGTAGTGAAAGAAGAAAAAATAACGCAGAAGCTACTAAAACTGAGGATACGATACATTTTGTTCGTGATTAGCATTTTAAAGAAAGTTATACATTTCTTGAGGAACGATTATAGGTAATTAATGAAGCCTATTCTAAATTACAAGATGAATGTGTGAAAGACGCTGAAGAATATAATCAAAAAATTCACGAAGCTCAAGCAGAAATTCTCAGAAATAGAGCAGAACTTGCTAATGTGTCAGTTGAATTAAATTATTATCGTGGTTTATGTTGCAGTGATATAACTTGTCAAAAGCGTACACTCTGTAAACCATTTACAAAATGTCCTGAATAATGTATATAGAAAAGCTAGCTAGTGCCATAAAAAATGACGTACTTTCTGGATTGAGAGGCTATCATCAAAACTTATCTATGAATATGGATTAGTTAGCTGATGAAATTGTCAATACTAGACTTTTTATTATAGAGTCAGAATTTAGACAAGGCCGTCTTCCATTAAAAGATTTATTAGTTGCCATTAACTGTATTGATGTCGATTGTGAATCTTTAGAAAGATGTAAATGCAGAGGTTCTGTAGATGATACACTTGTTGCACATTTTGAAATTCCTCAAATTATGTATAATTTTGGGGTATAGGCAATTGATTACATCGGCTCTACTGATAGAAAAAATAAGTTTCGAGTTATAACATCTCTTTCAGAATTAGAAAATCATAAATATAGAAAACGTGGTTCTAATAAACCATATGTTTGGATAGATTTTGCTCCAAATAGCCGAGGAATGTTAGATTGTTTTATTTTTAACGCTCCTTTAATTAAACAAGTTTCTGTTGTTGGAATATTTAAAGATCCTAGGCAAATTGAAAATTATTCATGTTGTCAATAGGATGAATATTCCTTAACGGGTCCTGATAATAATCTATCCTATATTTCACAAATGATTAAAGATAAATTAACTAAGGAGAAATTATATTATTATAGACAAATTGCTGCTCCTCTTAGACCTAATGATCAAACCTATACAACTGCTAATTAATTATGAAGGAAGATTTTCATTATGCTATAACGTTAGCACAATTACTTTATGATGTAGAAGGTGATACTGAAGACCTAGAGGAAATTGGGTTAGTCGCTCATCGTTTTATTGGAAATAAACAAACTGAGTTAGCACGTGCAATATTACCTATAGACTGTAAATTGTAGAGAGCAGAATTACCCTGCGATTGTGATATGATTGAAGTCGCTACATATATAGGACCAGAAGATTGGCAATATTCTAGTGATATTTATAATTTTGGAGATATAAATTCTTCTTATGTTGAAGACTATATTGAAGGCCAAAAAACATTTTTAGACCCGCTTTATCAACGTGGTAAACTAGTAAAATATAGACGTGAAGGCAATTATATCTATGTCAACAAAGGCTTCGGTCATATTGCATTACTTTATCATAAGTTGATGGCTGATGAAAACGGCCTTCCGTATATTAATGATAAAGAGGCTATAGCTATAGCCGAATATATAGCTTATACCTAGAAATATAAAGAGGCTATAAAAACACATAATAAAGATCTTTTTACTATGGCTAAAGATCTAAAATCTTAGTGGTTAATTCACTGTGATGCTGCACGAGTTCCTGAATATATTTCACAAAATGATATGGATAAAATACTCGACACAAAAGCATCGTGGAATAGAAAAAAGAAGGGCTATAGTTTTAAACCAACATTATAATTTAAGAGGGAATCTGACTTTAGCTTAGATTCCCTTTATTTGTTTTATGAGACTTGCATTAGGACACGCTTTTTCGTTAAAGCAATTGTTTGATAATATGAAATTAAATCGTCTTAAAATAAAGACGAAAGATATACCAAAATGGTATTCAGATGGAAGTAAAAGAGATTTCTGTGCTATTATATTTGCTAGAAGTGTTGAATTAGTAGTTAATGATATAATAGAAAATAATGTACATTTTAAATTACCAATTGTCGGACGAGGATCCTCTTATATGTACATGGATCGCATAGAAGGTGAAACATTTAAGAAGGCTTTTAAAATGGGTAAGTGGAGAGATGTAGATTTTATTAAATCTTTTTTTACAGGCTACTAGATGTGTCTAGTATTAAACGCATCAAGTTCTGCTTAGAGAAAAAAACGTATTTATTTAAGTACAGCTCAAAGGAATCGTATAACTGAAAGAACTAACGAAGGAGTTTCTTATTAAATTTATAAAAGTGCCTTTTACATTTTGATTTAATCATAATTATATGTACTAATAAAAGAGTTAATGATTATTATGATTATCAAATCTTTTAAGTTATATGATAGAAAAAACTATATAGGACTACTATGAACAGATGTATTAGGAATTTCCAGGTGTTCCAAAAAGTGATATTAAGAAAATTCTTCAATTTGGATGGAAATCTTTTTATTTACATAATGTTTATGGTGCCGATGTTTGTATTGGATCTAAAAAATTCTGGCTTTACTGTGGTAAACTCATGTTCGATTCGTTAAAATGGCATGATTATTACAGACGTAAGTTAGCAATTAAGCTTAGAATACTATATAATAGATATAAAGTACCTTATGACGGATATTATTATTTTGCGTTAAATCAATCTTAGTATGATGCCTACAAAGCATAGCAAAATAAAAAAGGAAGGCCTCGAAAAAAATTTAAATTCACTAATCTATATGCGTATAAATGCAAGGATGAATGTGATTTATTAAATTCTAACAAACCTGCTCTTTTTAGATTAGAGAGACCTGTAGAGGCTGGAGCAATATTGTTTTATAGAGAATATGAAACAGATAAAGCCGAACTAATAGAAGAAAGAGCTCCGAAAAAATTATCCGATGTTTTAACAAGTAATTATGAATATGAATTATTAGATAGAAGAATTAAATAGTTAAGAAAAAAATATGGCACAAAAATTATAGACTTAGACTAATTATTTTAAAAATGGATTAGTAATGGATTTATCTCCTACGAATACTCCTGACAGTTGTCTATCTAATGCCTTGAATGCAACCCTTGTTACTTATAATGGTAATGAATTTTCATTACAAAATGATATGGGTAACGGAAGAGTAGAAACAGCCTCTCTTCCGCAAGGTTATATTCCAGTAGGTACTTGTTCATTTGGAGGGATTATTTATATAGTTTCCTATAATCCATTAGAAAATAAATCATAGATTGGATGTTTTCCTTCTCCTGAAAGAAACATTGAAAGCGACGATTTAAGTGAATTTACTCCTATATTAAGTGAAAATGAATTTGTCGAGTTAGATGATAATAATATTCCTACAGGAAAAGTACATAAATATTCAACTAAAAAATTATTAACTGTTAATAGTTTAAATCCTGGTGATAAATTTGTTATACATTGGGATGATGACAGTATTAATAATACAAATTATTCAACAACTAGTAATTTTGGAAATCCGTCAAAATCAAATGATTCTACAAGATTAGACTGGCCAAAATTGATGAGAATCCGTTTAGTTGGAATTGAGGACTCTGGAAAAATTAATTATTTAGATTCTTCTGTACAATGGTATGAGTATAATAATAAAGGACCGTATTTTCTCAAAGAAGCTCCAGAAAATACTTCCGAAAATAATATTCCCGATATTGATGCTTATAGAAATTCAGTAAACGGTGCATATTCTGTCTTTTAGAGTAAAGTTTCTGGCAAACTAGCTTTACTAATTGATCTAGAAAGAATTAATACATTTAGTACTTCTTATAAAATTACTAAAAGTAGTCATATTCACGAAATTAGTGATGATTTCGATTATTTTGATATATATTTAAGTAGTTCATGGGATACTGATAATCCAAATGTTAATCCTATTGGGCTTATTATTACTGATGCTTCTATTAGTAAAACTAATGATATAAAGGATTTTACATTTGTTAAATATAATGAAGAAAATACTGTAATAGAAGAAACCAAATTTAACGGGGATAACGATGAAGGAATTAGTGATAATAGAAATAGAACTGATGTCTATGAATATACTTACGATATTTACGATGCTTATAATGATGTAACAACTCGATATAATCCAAGAACTGTAACAACTTATGAAGAGTTTCATCAAAATAATTATTTTAATATAGTAGACGGATATTCTGATATAGTTTCAATTGAATCAACTCAAGATAATTATCAATACGATGACGACTTGACTTTTACTGAAACTTTTACAGACGGTACTAAAATAGAAAAACAAATAATTCCTGCTGATATAGTTGTCAATCGCTTTAATGACGATGTATTAACTTTTATAGGAACAGTTAAGATTCCTAAAACACAAACATCGTCGGGTTATACATATAAAGGAGCATTTACTTTTACAGTTGCTCCGTGTATGGAGTATGGAGTTTTAGATGATTTAGCAGTTTCTGCAGTTATTGATTTTAGTCAGTATAATTACGGAATCGAATTAACTCATTGGAAATATTCTGTAACTCCCAACGCTTTACAATTAACTTGGGGATTAAAAACAGCTTTAGGCAGTGAAGTTAGAGAAATTACTTCAGTAGTAATGGATTTTTATGACTTTATGGGTCACGCAGCAAGATTCACTGCTTCTAATTACGAATCATATAACGGTTAGTTTACTGAATATATTGCATTAAATTCTGTTGGAGGCAATTCTAATATCAGCTACTCTGAAAACAATATTCGTTTCTCTCATTATATCCCGGTTGATGAAGTTGACTATAATAATCTTAATGATTACAGAATTGTTTATTCTTATAGTGGCGATGCTTTCTCTATGAGACGACATGCTTCCGCACTTTATGTAATATTTAAGGATAGTCAAGGAAATCCTTTAAACTATTATAAATTCACAAATCCTTCCGATGACTCTTTAACTTCAATGATTGAATAGGGAAGCCTACAAGGTTTGAGGATGAGAAGTCCTGTTTATTTTGATTTAAGTGCTACTCCACCTTCACACAATATTCCTAATATTTAGCTCCTTCCTCCTAATTTTTCAGAAGTTCTTAAAACTGCTTATGAGGACCCACAATATTCTCATCTATTTAAGGTATTTAAGAATGACGCAGGAACCCTGTACTATGGAAGATTATATCAGGTAACTATTACAATTAATTATAAAGAAAGCGGATAGCCTCAATAGAAAATATATCATAGATGGTTATGGAATAATGGTATTTATAATGATAAATAGCATACAAATGATTTTGATGTTTTACCTCTTCCTTTAAAATTGTCAGCACAAATTTCATTAGATGGAAGAGATTTGAAAGAATTATCCACTACATATTTTAATCAGAATCTTTTAGTGGAAATGCCAGTAAGTTATAATCATAAATCTTTAGGAGCATAGATTACCTCTATTGGTTATGAAAATATGTATTCGTAGTGGTTATTAAATAATATTCCAGGATCTACTTTAAATAATGAAGGTTTAGTTGAAGTTGGAACAACAAGTGGTATTAGATTTAATCTAGAGAATTTACCGAATTGGACTAGACGTTATGAAAACTATTATAATAATAGTTCTCCAAATTATTCTAAAGAAAGCGTACAACAGGCCATTAATGGTAATACAGGGCTTATTTATTTAAATATCAAACCTGGATTTGCTAATCAAGCTAATTTTGTTTTTAATACCAACTATTATAATTAGCTTACTATTAAAGTAGCTACGAATAATCCAAAAATAATACTTACTAAAAATAACACAGAAATTACTCCTGATGATTTACAACATATCTATAGTGACGGAGATAAATTCAATAAAGAATTTATAAAGCCTGTTATTGCATCTACAGATGAATTAAATAGTTCATCTTACGACACACCTATTAAAGAACATTTGAAAAATCATGAGACTCTAGTTTCGCAAATAAATCAAAATAATTAGAATGCAGATATTTATTATACTGCAGATAGTTATCAAAATTTTAAAGATTGGTTTTCATTAGAAGTTCTTGATAAAACATCTAATCAAGATTCATTCTAGTATATCGACGAAGCTGGAGAAAATCAGTCAATTACTACTGAATATACAGAATTAGGAGGACAAGAAGCTGCTAATGGAATTGGATTTGCTCTTAAATTAAAAGGAATATGTTATAGTAAAGCTTATGCTTATTCTAGTATATTAAATAATAATTGTAAAATACTAAAGAGTTTGCTTTATAATGAAGATAATTGGAAACATTATAATCTTAGCCATGATAATCCAGGAAATGCATATTTTTCACGAGCATTGTTTTTAAGAATTTGGTATCATAGATATCATAATTATTCTGGAGCAGGTAGTGATCATACTAGCCATCTTTTAGCCTACTAGTTGGAAGAAATTTCTTATAATTCTCTATCTGATGCTATAAGTACCTCTTATTCACCTAGTTATAATCAAGAAGTATGGTGGATGTGTGATGATTAGGCTACTGGAGATTTAAGTGATGGATATAGTAGTCATGACGGAACTATCTCAGGTGGAGAACACACGTCATTAAAAAGTATTATGAGGTAGGTAACTAATGATTTCGGCAAAGGTGGAGATTATGGATTTATTCCATTGCATTTAACTAGAGCATTAACACAGAATAATAGCACTAATGATGTTAACTTACCTGGAATTATAAATCAAGATTTAGATGCGATTTTTACATCTGGATAGCAAGCTATTTTATGTATTACCAACACAGAATCACCTTATAATATAGAAGCTCATTTAGGAACAGATACACTTGTTCCTTTATGTGAGGCTGTATACACATACGGAAATAATTATGGATATCAAGGTCCTGGAGTACCGAATTAGAAAATTTATTGGAAAGATGACAGCGGCAAACCTTAGACCTAGGCAAGTATGGTTGCTTCTTTACTAGGACAAATTTATACTTGGGACGGTCTTAAAACTTCGCAGGTGTATAAATATACTAATCTTGTAACATTAGAAGATTATCAAGAAGTATGGTAGAAAGATATAGTTTCTAAAATTACAATTAATTCTTCAGCATAGAGTACATACCAGCAAATGGTAGCATTATAGGATATAACCTCAGTGTATATTAGTTTATATGATATTATAAATCGAACTGTTAGCGAAAGTAATATAACAAATCGATCTGATATCAACTTACATAATGTGTCTCCGTTTACAATAAATAATCTTGGTGCAGATAATTCTGACTCTTTACAACTAACAAGTACACAATGTTTTGCATTTAAATATAATACTAATTATGATGTTAATTCATTGTTAAATGCCTATGAAGATTCTGGAGTTTATATACAGGATTTTACAAATCAAAATAATCTATTGTAGGTTAATAGTGATGGTGTTTCTATTGAACAAAACAAAGGATACTGTATAACATCTGATAATCGTGTAAGTGACTTAGACACATCTAATGATTTTTATATATTATCGAATTATTCTGAATAGGATGGATTTGTATACGCTAGTAAAACATCTAATTTATTACAATTAGCTCCATACTCCGACTTAAATAAGGCATTTGTAATTAAAAATGGAATAACTAGAATCGATCCTGACTTCTTATAGCCAATAAATGTATCACACGATAGTACAGTTCGACACAGGACAGCATCGATAAGTAATTTCGGAATGACTAATAAATTATTTAATTATAACAATCTCTAATGTCAGACTACTGGATTAATCCTGTACAATCGTCAAAGACGTTTAGTACATATTTAAAACAACTTCCAACTAAAGGAAAACTTGCTTGGGAATATAATCCATTTCGTAATTATCGCATTGATTAGACAATGTGGGAATATCGAAATGGATTATATACTCAAGAAGAATTAGAAGAATAGTTTGGATATTATTTAGATGATAATTCCGGCAATTGGTACCTAAATGAAGCATAGTATCAATTAGACTTAAATGATTCTGATGTAGAACATCATTATGAATTAGAGGAATAGCCTATAAAACGACTAAAAGGAGAACTTTGTGATTTTATTACAAGTCAATTATCTTTTAGTTTAGAACATCCAGTAAACATTATTCCATAGTATTCTTATGACGGGTCAGTTAATTTAATATTAAACGATGGATTAAATGAACCAAGATTAATAAATACTAGATTTAGTACAACTGGATTAAATACTTATGAGATTATAAATAGAAAAGGCGATGGTGATACTAATATCTATGACCAAGGAGATTAGTTTGATATTGACACATCGCTTTATAAGAAAGTTAATAATATTCCGAAATTAATATTTAAAGGAGTTTCTCTTGGTGGTAATTTAAAATGTGGAAATTATCATTTTTATTTTAAATATACTGATTAGGATGGCAATGAAACCGATTTTGTTGCAGAATCTGGGTTAGTTAGTGTATTTATTGGTGAAAAACATCCTCATAGTATCCACACTGGAGTTTCAAATGAAAATAGTACCAAACAAGTATTATTTTAGCTAAAAAATATTGATAGTGCTTATGAATATGTTCAAGTATATTATTCTAGAAGTTATGCTGAGCAAGATCAAAATGCATTAATTGAATATAAAAAGGTAGATAAAAAATATCTTGTTAACAGCAGACATCAATGTAATATAGTTATAACTGGATTCGAGCAAGAATTAGATATAACTGCTGAAGATATTAATTTACAATATAATATTATTGATTCTGCTAAGAGTCAAGCTACTGCCAAAGGAATGTTATTCCTGGCAAATGTTCATAAATAGACAATACCTTATGAAAAATTGTCAGACCTTTCATTGCGTTTCTTACCTTATTTAAAAGATACTCATTATGAATTAGAAATGAATGAAAATTATGCAATCAGGTCTAGAAATAAAGGGTACTATGACCCACAAGTTATTTATTCATCTGTCGGCTATTGGGAAAATGATTTGTATCGTTTAGGTATTGTATATATTCTTTCTAATAATGAATTAACTCCAGTATTTAACATTCGTGGTGGTATTGGAATTAAAGAATTTAATAAATAGGTTGAAGAGGGAGAGTATCCTTAGTTCAGTCACTTTGAATTTGAAGCTGATGATAAAGAAGTAATTATACAATCTGATGAAAGTACAAATTATATTAAATTCCCGGAAGGCAATGAAGGTATTCCAGGAACTTGCTAGTATGAAAATAGTAAAGGTGTAATTTCGTTAGCTCCAGATAGAGATACTAATACAATTCATGGTATTGATATCAGAGTAGAATCTGAAACATTACAACGACTAAGAAATTTAGGTGTTAAAGGATTTTTCTTTGTAAGATAGAAAAGATTGCCTTTAACATTATGTCAAGCTTTGACTATCGCTACTGATAATAATGCACACATACCTACTATTCCTATTCTTGGAGAGACAATTTCTAAAGCAACTGCTGGTGCAGAATAGACTTATATGGAATTTGATTAGAATTCTAATCTTGTAAATTATATTTCCGAAGGATTTATGTCTAAATATCGGTTTGGATTTGAAAAGAAAAAGGATTCTCATTGGAAAACTATTGGTGCTATTGCAGCTATCGCAGCATTAGTTGTAGTTGGTGTTGTAGGAAGTATATTTACAGGAGGTGCTGCGGGAGCTGGTGCTGCGGCGGGTATCGCTGCCATTGTTTCATCTGGTGTATTAATAGGTACTGTAGCTGCTACTGCAGCAGCTATTACAGCAACTGCTGTACTTGTCGGTGCAGCTACTAGTTTGGATAATAGAATTAAATGGAAAGAAAGAAAGTCTGATATATTTAATGGTCGAAATACCACTGTTCCTGAAGGCGGAGTTCAAGTCGAAAAGGATGATTCCAGAATTTTAGGAGCAGACTATATTTAGAGACTTATTGTAAAGTCAAGTGAAGATAATACAGTAAATGCTGCGTTATGTCCTGATTATGATGTAAATGCTCCATATTATAATCAATTATTCACTGGTCTAGAATATACTGTCACTGCTGCTAAAACTCAATGTAGTTTTCGTGATAATGGAGGGTCTGGTGGATATCCTTATTTCTTTGATAAAGGAAGACATTATTTTATTCCAGAGTATACCGATGACTCCTCATTTGAGACTTATCAAACAGTAAAAATTCAAGCTGTCCCAGACGGTCGTAAATTAGTTATGCTTGAAGACGAGAAATTTAGAAGTAGAGCTGGCTGGCCTGAAGAAGCTTGGAGATATGAATCTGTTGGTAAAGAATATAAATCTAATTTCACTAAAATCAATAAGGAAGGTGATAAGGCAGCAGATATTGAGGATGAGAATGGTGATCCTTTAGATGTATTTGCTACTTGGAATCAAGTGAATTCTGATATTGTTCGTGGAGACTATGGTCCATATCTTGGGCTAAAAGGATTTGATGGTGCTCCTTGTACTACAATAAACATTATGGTTCCTGAATATAGTAGTGGAAATTTAGATGATTATATTCAAGTTAGAATGAGTGATGCTAATCCTTATTATGCTATCACCGACAGAATTGATATTAACGATTTAACTGATTACTATTTAAATCCTAGTAATTTAGTTAATGATTCTACTCTTGATGAAAATTGTTCATTTTTAGCATATCGTGGAGACTGTTATATTTGTTAGTTTACTCATCGATTAAATAGAAATTTCCAAGATCCAACTTCTCCTTATAATGATACCATTGTTGATGGAAAAAGTTGGAAAAAACATTATAATCCTAATAAAACCGAAGAATAGGCGTTGATTAATTTAGGAGATGTTAATGCTGTTCAATTAGGTATGTGGGTTACCTTTAGAGTACGTTCTCAATATAATCTTAATATTAGAACTTTAGATAGTAATGAAGTTTCTGAAGTTAATTTAATGGGGCATCCGAGAGGATTTTATCCTTATCTTGGAATGAGTACTGAAGGTAATTTTAAGCATAGTGATGCTCTTACTTATAATCTTGGATTTAGTAAAACACTATCAGAAAGGGTTAATGTAGAAATGCCTGATCAGCCTGCAATTAAAAATTGGTATGGAACTAGAATAATGTATTCTGATGTTCAAATAACTGATGCTTTTAGAAATAGTTTTAGAGTATTCAGAGGAACTACTTATCGTGACTATACTAGATAGTATGGTGAAATTACTAAAATTCTTAATATTCAAGATGATTTATTAGTAATTTTCGAACATGGTATAGGATTTGCTCCGATTAATGAAAAAATGATTGCAGCCCAAGCTAAATCAGGAAATGCTTATATAACTTCTAATAACGTTTTACCTAAAGATTTAACAATTGTATCTGAATCATTCGGTACTCAATGGCCCGATAGTGTTATTTAGACTCCTCAAAGAGGTGATGTATCCTCTATAATATTTGGTGTTGATACTGTCGCTAAGAAAATTTGGATGTATGAATCTGGAAAATTTAAAATTATTTCAGACTTTGCTGTTTAGAAATTCTTGAATGATAATATCACTTTAGGAGAAAGAGAATTAACTCCAGTTCTTGGAATTAGAAATGTTAAAACAGTATATAATGCTTTTAAGCAGGATGTAATGTTTACTTTCTATGATAATTTGGACTCTCATGTTGATAATGTATGGAATTTATGTTATAATATTCCTTTAAAGAAATTTATTACATTCTACTCCTGGGTTCCAAGTTTCATGGAAAACATTGATAATATTCCATTTAGTTTTAACAGAGATGTATCTAAATGGATTGCCAAACTTGGAATAAGTCATACGAATAATTCATTTGCTCACGGTATTACATTAAGCAACAATATATATGATTTTTCATCTCCGGTAATTGGCACTTTGTCTTTAAGTGATGTTGTATTGCCTACTATTAGTAATGATGTTACATATAAGTATAACTTCAAATTAGAAAGAGATATTTATGGAAATTACAAACATTTTGAAATCAAGAATAGTATTGATTCAAATGGTAATCCTACTTAGCAATTATGTTTGAAAGTTCATCACCCGTCTTCATCTATAACAATAAATGGTGTTCCTGTCTATATCGATAGAAATTCTGACAGTGAATATTCATCAGCAGATGATGATTTAATCTATCTAGGATCTAATTATAATTATATATCGACATATAGTGCATTAATGACTGAACTTTATTATAGAAATAGTGCAAATCATGCATATGCTGATTATTCTGTAAACAAAGTTGATCCTTATGATGGTAGAGATTTAACTACCGATTCTGGAAAGTATGAATACTTTACTTATGTATCAAATATGCCGATCTATAAAAATAAGTTAGGTAAGCGTGAATTATTAAGTAAGCCTATTAATAAAAATAAAATAGTTTAGTTACTTAATATTAGTTGTACAATTACCGCACATATTCCTACTAATAATACTGATCCTCAAATGGCAGAATATTTAAGAGGAAATGAACTTACTGCATCTGACGGTTATTATGATGTTGAAGTAGGTATATATAAGAGCACTATTGCTGTCACTTCTAAATGGAATAAGCAATTTTTAACTTCAGATTTCTGGAAGCATGGTCAAGCAGGATTAATTGATATCGCAGATGAAATTTATCCTACTTATTGGTATGGTGAGCAACATCCTTTTGAGTTTGAATGTGTAGTTATTGGTGATTCTTCTCAACATAAAATATTTAGAAATTTGGAAATTATCGCAAACAAAGCAGAACCTGAATCTTTCCATTACGAAATCGTTGGAGAGGCTTATGATTTTGCAAAAGATAAACCGAATATGTATTTTAGATAGGAAGCGAGAAAGGCATTATTCCAATATAATGGCGTCGATATTAATTATAATAAAAACTTCCTAACAGTCGAACCAAAGCAACAACATAAATCTGCTGAGCTTATAAGTTATTATCTTGAAAGACAAGATACTATAAATGAGATTTATGATTATTATGCTAGTAGAACTTCTGATAATAAAGATTATAGAAATTTATCTGGAGCTGAAATAACATATTATCCTTATAGATAGGAATTTAGAATTTGGAATCATGTTTAGGCAATTAATCTCAATAATCTTGATGAGGATAACGCTTCAAATATCATTCGAGCCAATTGTTAGTATTTGGAAGATAAATGGAGAGTTACTATTAATCCTATCTTAATTGCTTATAAAAACGAGTATGCTAAACCTAACAATGATCCTACTCCTTTATGTATTCCAGAACATTCTACATGGGTAGACGCTAATGGTTCTACATAGAAATTACCTCCGATAACTATCTTTAATACAAACATTCCTGAACCTATTAGAGAATCCGGATAGTTAGGATTTCCGTATCCTGGGGATAATTCTGATAACGCATTTGAGGGATTATATGCTAACCCAGTTAAAAGTATTGATTATACAAATTGGTTAAATAATCTAAATGTTTATAATTTTGGGGAAGCTCAAAATAGAAAAGAGATAGACATAAGAGATAGATTTATGAAAGTTCGTATCCGCTATAGCGGTAAAGATTTAGCAGTGATTGATTTCTTAAATACAATATACGAAGTGAGTTATGCCTAATAATTGGTCACAAAGCATATAGGCAGTTAAGACTGCCAGACAAAATATTAATAGTTTAAATAACTTTCAAACCGACTGGCAGTATCTAACACAACAGCAAGAAATGCTTAAGGGAAAATTAATGCTAGGTAACGAGAGTGAAATTGCTGAATAGATTAACAACATTGAATTACAAAAACAAGATTTAGCAAAACAGTTCGGACTGACCTATGATAGTAATGATCCAGAAAGCATTTATACATAGTTGAACGATAAGCTTACAACAGCTTAGACGGAACTTACCGCAGCGGAAACTGCTAGAAATGAATCCTTTGTAGGCTTGGGAGCTATGGCTAGCTCCCTTGCCGCCAAAGGTATGGATGCAGGAAGTATTGCATTACGTCAAGGAATTAATACTTCCAAAACAGAAGATAATATAAGAACAAGCATTGATACCTTATCTAACATTGGACTATAGTCAGGTAATCCTTATTTAGCAGCTGCTGGCTTTGCAGCAAAAACAGCCGGATTAGTTTATGATGTAGCTAATAATGCCTGGGGGCCTAGAACAATGTCATATAATGACGACATTCGTTCTACAGAGAATATTAACGGATCTTATACAGGTGCAACTGCACAACGTTTAAACGCTTAGGATAAAGCTGATAAACAATACTCATTATTTAGTTTTGGACAACGAGATAGAGATAATGAAGCTATTTCAGAAGCACAGGCAATGGTTCCTAAACTCTAGAAAATTAGTGCAGAAACTTAGGATTATGATGATGCAATGTCTTCAATGAGCGATTTTACATACTTAAAAGATGCTTTTACTAAACAAGGAGGTTGGAATTGGAGATATGCTCTTGCTGCTAAACGCGGTATGAAACTTGATAAAATTGATATAAGTTAGGATTGGACTCCGACTATTTCTACAAAAGTTAATATAGAAATAAATAAAAATGGCGGAACTGTAGATTTATGGTCTCCGACTATTACAGTAAAGTTAAAAGAAGGAGGTAAAGCTCTTGATGAAAATATCATCATTGAAACTAATCAACCCAACTTAATTCCAGAAGGGGCTTTACATAAAAATAAACATCATTTAGGAGATACTGGATTTGATGACTCTGGAATTACTAAAAAGGGAATTCCTGTAGTTGATAACGGTGGTCGTCAATAGGCAGAAATTGAATTAAATGAAATTATATTTAATCTTGAAGTAACTAAAAAACTTGAAGAATTATATCGTGAGTTTTATAATGAGGATACTAAGAATTCTAGGAAAGAAGAGCTTGCATTACTCGCAGGAAAACTTTTACATGACTAGATTATAAATAATACTGACGATAGAACAGGTCTTATTAATTCTTTACAAAAAGGAGGAAATATTCCTTCTAGAACTAATCGCTCTATAGAAGAATTAATTGAAGAAGCTAAGCGTCAAAACCCACGATTTATACAACGACTATCTGAACCTGTAAAATTTGTTATATGGACTGAGGAAAAAGAAGATGAAGATGGTAATACTTCTACAATAGAACATACTGGAACACATTTGTTAAGCTATTATACTGATAATAACGGAGCAGTAGTTTTTCCTATGATTTAGGAGGTAGAGGGAAATCTTATTAAATTCGACGATGACGAAAAAGCTATTGGCTATGCTATTAAACATAATAATATCTTAAGATTTCCTAATGAAAATGAAGCTGAACTTTTCAGTAAAGAATATAAAACAGGATGGCCAGAGTTTTTCAATTATTTTAAAAAGGAGGTAAACAATGATGAAATTAACTGATTTATTTGTTCCTTTTAAAGTAGTTCAATCTACTAGAAAAGTTTAGTCTGAACTTCCTGATTTATCAACCGATTGGATCAATTATATGCAAAGTAGGAATAATCAAATATTATCTTCAGATAAAACTTCGTAGGAATTAGTAGATGTGCCTGAAAATAATGAATTTTATTCATTTCCACAAGTACCTATAACAGAGCAAGTTAAGCAGTCTGATATTTTTACAGGTAAACGAATTTAGAATATCTAGTAGAATTATTCAAGTAGATATTAGGATTATGTAAATGAATATGAACGTTATTTGCAATCTCATCCTGAAGATGCTGATGAACAAATGCAAACTATTTTAGCAAATATTGCAGCTCATGAATCTGCGTATAATCCAATAGTTTAGAACCCGACTTCGTCGGCATCTGGCTGGTTTCAATTTATTGATTCTACTAGACAAAAATATAGTACTTTAAATAGAGAACAATTTAAATAGGATAAGCAAGCACAAATTGCCGCAGCTACAAAATTATATAAATCTATTTATAATAAATATTATAATTCTTCTAAATGGAAACCTTTAATTGATAAAAGAGGATTAACAGTTGAACAAGTTATCTACGGAGGGTGGTTTAGACCAGCTTCATTATAGAATTACCTTGAAAAAGGTTACGATACATATACAGATCCTCAAGGAACAACATTATAGAAAGTTTGGAATTCTTATAATAAGTGATTATGGAAAAAAAGAAAATTACTATAGGAGAAAAATCTTATATCGTTGAAATAGCAGATACAGAGGATTCTCGAAAAGAAGGACTAATGAATAGAGACTTTTTGGCTCCAGACGAAGGAATGTTGTTTGTTTGGTCAAAAGAAGGAACTAGGGAAATGTGGATGAAAGATACTAAAATCCCATTAGATTAGATAGGTATCAATGATGATGACGAAGTAGTTAAAATATATACTGCATAGCCTAATGATGAAACGTTAATTCCTTTTGAAAATTGTAAATATATTCTTGAAGTTAATATAAATTCTGGAATTGTAGAAGGCGACGAACTAGACATTGATGATGAAAATCTAGATAAATATACAATGAAAATAATCGGTTCTGACGGGGGTACTCAAGGTTTTCTACAAGGTGGAGAACGTATATTTTCTCGTATTTCTACAAGACATATGATTAAATGGGCTAAAAAAGCAGAGGAAGTAAAAGATGATTCTGATTTATATCCTAAATATTGTAGAAGACTCGGTAAAATAGTATTTAAGGAATTAAAAGCATAGGATTCTAGAGACCCTCAATATGTCGAAACCCCAAAATAATAAGAAATAACTTTTTAATTATTCTATTAAAATAAATAAATATATTCTTTTTGGATTATTTATTGTATGTATATATTATAAACAAGACGTAGATATAACAAGATATTTTAATTAGCTAACTTAAAATTAAATAGAAAATGAAATTAAAAACATTTAAATTTCAAGAAGGTGGTGCTGCACCTGCTGGTGCTCCACAGGGCGCTCAAGACCCAATGGCAGTATTAATTCAAGGTGCTCAGCAAGCCGTTCAATCTAATGATTGTCAAGTAGCCTTACAGGTTTGCCAGATGTTACTTGAGCTTACTCAGCAGGCCGCTCCTGCACAGGCAGCTCCCGCTGAAACTGCAGCTCCTGCACCTGCTGAAGGAGAACCCGTTTATCGTATGGGTGGTAAACTCTCTCGTAGAATTAGCAAGTGAATGTAACGTAGAAAGGAGTGTGCTAAATCAAAGTACACTCCTTTATTTTTTATAAAATGATTTTGTATGCCTGATAAAACACCAAAATATAAGATAGGTGAGCAGGAAATAGATGCTCGCTTATTTAAACAAAATCTTGATAATAATGTTGCAAGTTATTTAGATGCATAGGATTGGACTCCTGCTGAAAAAGAACTTTTTAAACAATATTATAATGAGTATAGTAAGAATTTAGAATCTGGAAGATTTTCTACTGATGCTTTCTATACTATAACAGATACTAATGGGTTTTTAGATGATACTAAGTCCTTTTTGTTTAATAATGATGGTACACAGTATCAAGCTCCAGACTTTTCAAATGAAACTGATGAGAAAAAGTTAAAAAAGTTACAAGAAAAATAGGCTAAATATGAAAGTAAATTACGTTCATTTAATCCTAGTAAAAAGGTGGCAACTTATGCTAAAGTTATAGGTTAGGAGCTAATTAAAGCTGTGAATAATACTTCGCCTCAAAAACAAAAACCTATAAAATTCAAACCCGAATCAATTGCAGCGAATTTTGAACATTATCGTTTAGGTGCTCCTGCAAGATATTTTAACGATCTTCGAGCTAGAGAAGCTCAAGGAAATTTTAATAGAGCGAATGCACTTAGTGAATATCTTAAAAAAGCATATTCTGACTTTTAGAATGCAGGATATGATGAAAGTACAGTAAATATGTGGACTCCTAGATTTGAAGCTGCAATCTCTGCATTAGATGACGGAAACTTTGGAGTTGGTGATTATTCTGTGTTATATCCATTCTTCGAAAAATCTAATTTCTTAGATTCGTATTTCGCGGATAAAGATGTAACTGACTTAACTCCAGAATAGCAAGCTTCACAACAAGCTGAAGCAGCTGCTAAAGAAGCATTAGCTGAATAGGAACAAAAAGAAACACAATCTCAACAAACTTATTTAAATCATTTTACTGAATATAATTCTACATATCCTACGATAGGTCGTATTGGTAATTTTCCAAAAGGAAAAGAATATATGGTAAATGATGCAAGAACTAGAGAATTAGTAGGATTAGGAATAAAATATTTTGATGGAAAAACTGAGGATATTTCTGGTATAAATGCTTATTTAAATTTACTTTGGAATAGTCAAGATCCTAATCATAAATTTAATAGTTTATCTGATGATTCTAACGCCGCTAATTTAATTAGAACCCACACCAAGGTACCTTTGCCTTATAACTTACAAGGATGGCATTTCTACACTCCTACTAATAAACCCTGGGCTATTCTCTACGACGATGTTAATAAAAAGGTTTATAGAGTATGGGCTGGATTCTTCAAAAACTCTGGAACTTATTAGGAAATTTAGGGAAGTTTGAATCCATCTGCTGGAAAATTTTAGGAAGGAGGTGATATAACTGATCCTGAATACGCATCAGTAATAGATTATATGGATAAATATTATTCATAGCCAAATAAAACTGTCGATAAAGAAAAAGTAAATGCATTTAGTACAAAATACAATCCAGAGGAAGAATTTTGGTCTGCTGAAAATTGGCCAAGATTAACTCAAATGGCTTTGGATTTTGCATCTTTAGCAAGCAAAGGATGGGCAAGTTGGGGTACTGGTGCGGCTGGTACAGTTATGGGTGCTGTTGCTGATATTAAAGATGCCTCTGAAGGTAAACTTGGATGGGGCAGTGTTGCTGCAAATGCAGGATTAAATACTGTAGGTACTGTCGCAGCAGGTTTTGGCATTAAAGGATCTAAAGCTTCTAAATTAGGTATTCAATTTGCAAGAATGGCTGGCCCCGTAATTAAAACCTTAGCTACAGTAGGTGGAGTGACTAATCTAGCACAGCTTCTACCTACTTTCCAAAAAAATCCAGATACTTGGGATAAAGAGGATTGGCAAAATTTAATTTGGGCTGCACAATATTTATTAACTTTAAAACAATATGGAATTAATACTTCTAGAATGAAGCATCTTCATTCAGAAAATGTTCGTGAAAATTCAATAGGAATTAGAACTGAAGGAGGTGATTATATATTATCAGGAGATGGCGGAAAACAAGCTAGAAGTATTGTAAATGATACTAAACTTACACCACAAGCTAAACAAGAAAAACTTGCTCCTATTCTTAAGAAAGAACTTGGATTTAACGGATTAGCTTCTGACATTAGATTAGCTCCAACTAAAGGAATGAAGTGGACTAATCCTTTTGTAGGAAATAGCTATTTTGGAGTCAGCTTACCATTTAAATAGAATCAAACTATTAATACGTTTGAGCCTAACTACGAATGGGTAATGAATCCAAGATTTACTCGTAAATCTGAAAATCGTTTTGAAGGTCTTGAAGTAAAAACAACTGAACCTAAACCTCAATCCACTCCTACAAAACCAAATAATTCCACTCCATAGCCAGTTCGAGAATCTGAGCTTCCGTGGGAAGCTCCAGTTGCTCAGTCTGAATCTACTCCACAATCTAAATATCCTGGAGAAGTTCCATCTATTCCAAGATTAGAAACACTATTTGAACAATCTAGTTTTACTCCTATAAGTAGAGTTGCAGGAACTAACTTACCAATTACTGCACAGAGAGCAAAAATTGAAGAAGCATCTAATAATTTAGTTAATATTTTCAATAATAAACTCGGATTAGGCAGTACGGTTAATTTTTCATTTAAAGGAAGAAACTATAATTTAAATCGTGAATAGATGTTATAGTCTCTTAAAGATTATTTATCTAAACAAAAAATGAGACCTACAACTGACGGTTCGCAAGAAGCATTAATTGAAGGATGGTTACGTTCTATAGGACTATTTAAATCTGGTGGTAATATTAGAAAATTTCAGCAAGGTAGTATAATTACTGATGCTTTAAAGAATTTAGCTCTTCAATTAAAAGGAACAGGCGAAGCTCCTTCTTTAATTCCAGAATATGATCCGATTGATTACATTCATCAACAGGAAAATGAAAATCGAAACTGGGTCTATTATAACCAAGCTAACAAAAAGGCATGGGAAAGTGATGCTGCTTTTAAAGAACTAGCAGATAGAGATAGCTATTTTGATACCGAAGGTAATTTAAATACTGCTAAAACATCTGATTTTAGTCAAGCTTTATATAATACAAACGCTTATAAAAAATTTAATGAATATTTAACAACTGCTGGAACTGATAATAATTATAATAATCTTTTAGGATATTTCCAACAAATCTATAACGACGCCAGAACCCCTCAAAAAGCTAAGGATTGGGTAACCCAGTGGGCTAATGTTGATGCAGATGGTAAAATTTCCTGGAAACCTGAAACATTAGCTGCTATCCGTACTCAAGGATATAATTTCTTTGATAAAGGAAATATCTTATACCCACGTATGGATAATAAACCTGGAACATATCATTATACCCCTGAAATGACTACACCCACAGCTGGCCAGAAGGTTCATAAATTTGTTCCAAACGAAGCTGGAGATAATTGGATAGAAGTAGAAGACGTATCTGGATATACCGAGTATCCTATCGAAGGTGCTAATGGTGTCTATTATAGACCAAATGATAATGACTCTCATTCTAATATTTTCTATGTAAAAGGTAATAATCCTGAAAATAATCCAACAGGAAATAATCCTCAATCTCCTAGTAAATCTAATACATAGGCACATTCTGATTCAGAGAATGGAACAGAAAATGGTAAAAATTCAAGTACACCTAATCCATTATTAGGTAGAATTTTAAATGCAGTGGGTGATTTAGCACCACAAGGTATCGCTTATGCTAGATTACGTAATCTATTATGGAATACTAATCGTGTAACTGATAAAGCTCTTGCTGCTGAAATTCCTTATCTAAAAGATCCTGTAGAAAAATTTAGGGATGTATACGGTTCATTAGAAGATGTTAATACTGGACAACGTATATATGGGCAATATAATCGTATAGCTACTGCCCATCCTATAACTAGCGATGCTGCTACTAATCAAGCATTTTAGTTAGAATCTCAAAAACAAGGTAATGCTGCTATTATCGAAGGTCTTACAAAAGACAATGCTATGCGAAGAAGAACTCACGAATTAAGTATAGCTCAAGATCATGAAAATATTGATAATAGACATCAAGTTGCAATGGAAAATAGACTTCAACAATTAAAGACTTTAAAGAATAAGAGTGCTATTGAAATTGCTAGATTAAATCAAATTACATAGGATTGGGATATATTTGGACAATCTTTAGAATACGATTTTAAAAATAGACTTAATGAAAGAAAAAGTCTGCAAGAAAGTCTAGATATGAAGAATGCTGAAAATACTGTATTGTCTAATCTAGAAGCATACCTTACTGCTCCAGAGAAAGAAGCTTACGAAGCTTACAGTGACCCTCTTATATCAGATGAAGATAAGAAGAAATATCTTATCAATTATCAAAGAGCAACACAAAAACTTCAAAATGCAATTCTTGTTGAGTATGCTCGAATGAGAGGATTACATTATGCTCCTAGAACACTATCAGGAGTTTCTAATCCTAATTTTGATATAACTAAAGAAGTAGACAGCCGAAAATTAGGAGGATTACTTAATTTCTACAAAGATGGTGGTAATGCTTCTAGAGAACGCATAAAAAATGCTGATCGATTTATTGATAGTATTAAGCATCAACAGAAATTAAATTGGAAAAAGTTGGAAAGATTATCTAAATCAATGTATAAATTACCTGATAAGGCATGATATATAAGTTTCAAGATGGGGGAGCATCTGTTCCCCCATTTGTTTCATTTACACCAGTTGCTGTAACACGTCCTCGTGGTGATGTTGCTGCGACTACAGCAACAAATACAGCAAGTGGTAATAGTAAAGGTAAGTCTGATGACGTATCTTTAAAAGATGTATTAGAATTAATAGAGAAAAAAATAGATGCTCTGCCAAATGATGCATCTTATATTATTCATGGTGCGAAATAGTTTTTTGCTAATTCAGCCTTAGGAGTATCGCCATTAGGACAGAGTTCAACCTATAATACTTCTGCTATTGCAATGCAATACTTAAATCTTTTGGATAATCTTACTCAGGCTAAACATTTCAAACACGAATATGATGAAGCTTTTAAAATAGTAAGTGCAAATGGAGGCTTAAATGAAGTTGCGGTTACAACATCCGGACATTTAATTTGTCAAGACCCTGAAACTGGAGATTTTCAATTAATGACTCCAAAAGAGCAAAAAGAAAATGGATATGTTGCTTTGACCAATTCTCAATTATTAGATTTACGTGCTTTAGCACCTGAAAATGCAATGAATCTTGATCTTATTAAGACTGTTGCTAATGGAGTTGGTACTAACACAATATCTAAATTTATTGAAGATAGACTTAGTAATCTCGGAAGTGATAAATTAGAAAGAGAAGGGTATTCTAAAACTGAAGCTAATAAAATTGTTGACGGGTTAAATTATTTGCAACAAGCCGCATCAACTGTAGGCGATGCTTCTTTAGCTGTCGGAGCTCCTATGACAATTGATGGAATATATAAATATACTACATTATCTGAAACATAGACAAAACAGGCCTTAGCTGCAATTAATTATATTTTTACAACTATGCCTAATAATATGAAAGCTGTGTTGGAGTCAAAAGCAGAAACTATGAATTTAAATGAAGATGGTAGAGGAGTATATAACTTAATTTTCCAATATGTTGGAAGTAAAGTTAATAATACTAATTCTGTTAATATTCAGGCAACTAAAAACGCTAATGGTGCTGATAATGTAGGTGATGGATTATCTGGAGATAATGGTAAATTAACAAGCGCTATGATGTTTGTTAATGGACTTACAGCAGGAACTCAAGTTACTTTAAGAGGAATTGGTACTCATGGTATTGAAGTTTACGGAAATGTAGTTCCATTAATGGCAGATGAAAATACTCCGTTAGGTGCTAATGAATCATTAGAAAAAGCTAGTAGAAGTAATGTTGCAGCTATACTTGATTGGGATAATGTAACTATGGGAGGATAGCGTATAGATGCTAATCAATTTCCGTTAGTTAAAATTGATTCAAATTCTTTTTATCGAGTCTTTTTACCTTTTGATAAGAATGATCCTAATAAACCTGATTTTGCTTTATTAGATAAAGTAGCAGAAGCTCACAAGGAATTAAAGGCAATGGGAATTGACGCTATGAAACCAACTGCTGAAACTATTGAAAAAATTAATCAAGTTTACGCTAGTAAAAACTTACCACTAATTTTTGACAATAGAGGAAATCTAAGAATTTCTTCATATAGAGCATTTGGTGCCGTACACGGGCAAGCCCTCGATAGAGCATTTGTTAATCCAGACGAAGCTGAAAACTCCTACTACTTAAATGAAATAAATGATACTGAAAAAATTGAATAGATTCTTTATAATTTAAAGAAATCTACGGGCGATGAACCTAATTTCAGTAATAATATATTTAATAGAGTCTTTGGTGGAAGAGATCATATGTATGATGGTATGATTTATATTCCATTAAGAGATAGTAATTTAAATGCTATGTATGGTACTGGTTATAAACCTACTGCGGTCGAAGCTAATACTATGTATGTTAAAGATGGTTAGATTAATCGTCAATTCATGTATAATGATGGCGCTGATATGTTTGCTAATTAATAATTATGCCGGGTAAGGATATATTTTATGATACTTTAGCCAATCCTACTGCTACTTTATATGATTTAAGTTCTGTAGGACACGGCACGAATTCGGTATTATTAACTCCGGATGAGTATAAGAAAAATTAGAAAGTAATAGATTATTTTACAGAGAATGGCTAGTTTAATGAGGATAAATTTAATACTGCATACAAAACTGCGTTATTTGAATATTCTCAATTGACCGATGCTGATTCTAAAATTAATATACTTAATTCTATTGGATTTGATCCATCTAATAGATATGTTTCTCCAGAAGTAAAACGACTTGATGTACGTCCCGCTATATTTAGATCTGCTAATCCAGATCATACTACCATTGGCATGGAACATTTTGGATTTGAGGGTGAACGTAAAATGAGTAGAGATGAGTTAGCTCAAGCTAGTGGATATGTTTTAGCAAATCCTATAGCTGTAAGTCAAGGAGCTGATGCAGAATGGGAAAAATTAGGCGTTGGTTTATTTAATAAAGATTTTTGGGGAGACTTTTTTAAAACTCGCGTATTAGCTCAATGGGAATAGGACGGTGAGCATACTGATCCTATTACAGGAGAGACTGTTCAACATCAAAAAGGTGATTTAAAGTTAAATCCAAATGGTGATTACTACTATGAAAACTTAGATGGACGAGATGTTTATGGTAAACAGGTCTTAAATAAACTTAATATTTTAAGTGTTGATGGTTCATCTGCTAATAAATTTGACTTCTTTGATTCTGACGATATAAAAAATAGTGTCGGAGCTACTGCAATGAAGAACTTATTTTTAGTAGGAAGTATGTTTATTCCTTATGTTGGTTGGGGCATTGCCGGTTTATCTGTATTAACTCAAGGAGCTGGGCTAGCTGCGGTTCTTGGTAAAATGGGATCTCGTGTGTTTGGAAATGACAATCCTCAATTTTTAAATAATCTCGAAGGATTCACTCATTCTGTAAATAGAATGTATGCAAAATCAGAATATGCACAAGAACATCCTTGGAGTTGGGAAAATCTTATTGATATGGTAGGAGATGTTGCTGGTTAGTTGAGAGAACAACGAGCAATATTCCAATATGTTCCTGCTATATTTAAAGGTAAATGGGGAATAAATCAAACACAAGCAGGTTATGACGCATTGAAGGCAAAATATACTAATGACATTACATCTAAAATAATGTCAGGTAATGCTTCAGTTTAGGATGTTTATAAACAATTATTTCATAAAGGAGTTTCCGCTAAAACATTTAAAGACTTTACAGCATATAATACAGCTATTAGTGAATACTCCAATGGATTAGTTAATCAATATTTTAAATCTTATAATAAACTTGGAGAGCAAATAGCAAGAACCTATATGACTGCTATTACTGTTCAAGATACTTATGGTGAAGCATTGCAAGCAGGTGCTACTTCTAACGAAGCAACAATTCTTACTTTAGGATATGCTTTTCTTGAAAATAAGTTATTGAAATCTGATATAGGTAGATGGATTTATCCTGAATTGCGAGCTGATAAAATGCGTTATAAAGGCATTGTAAAAGGATTGAATTTAATCGATCCTGAAACTCGTGCTATTGGTAATAACTTACGTACTGCTACAACGGAGCAAAAGAATACTTGGATAAATAAACTATTTAAAACCGGACAAAAGATTGCAAGTCTTGACTATACTACTAAAGGTGGTATAGGAATGGCTGTTGCTGGAGGCTTAGCTGAAGGTTTTGAAGAAGTGTCAGAAGAGGTATTAGCTGACTTCAGTAAAAGTTGCTTTAATTTAGCATCTCAATTAAAATTAACTAATTCTCCTAATGCTAAATTTGAAATATTTACTTCTCCAGAAGATACATTTACTCGTTATGCTTTAAACTTTTTAGGTGGCTTTGGAGGTGGAGCAGCTAATTCTATATCGATGAATTATAAGTCACGTCCAACATTTGAATATAAAACTCAACAAGAAGCATTAAAAGAACTTATTAGAATGTCCCAAAACAATGAACTTGATGATTTTTATAAATGGTTGGATAAAACTGAAGTTGCTAATAAGAATTTAAGTGCTACGCCTAATAGTGAAGGAATATTTGGTCCTGGCACTGCTGAAGACAATTAGGATAAATTTGTAAAGGATACTATAAAGCGGCAGATTTCTTTAATTACTAATACTCTAGAAGCTAACCATGCTGATTTAGCAGATGACAGTGTTATTAAGAAAATATTAGAAGTTCTACCTGAACTACAAAATTATGATGTAGTTAGAAATCTTCGTTATCAAGCTTTCTCATAGAGTTTAACAGCTGATGCAATGCTTGATGATTGGAGAAAAGCATGTGCTGATATTGTAACTGCATCAAATCAAATTGAAAACCTTTATAAATCGAAACAAGATCACGCTGAATTTACTGAGGAACAAAAACGTCAATTAAAAGCAGCGGAAGATAATCTTAAAGACGCTCTTAAAAGAAAAGATGCTATTATGAATGGAGACAGAGATGCTGAATTTATGCAATCTGTCCTATTTGAAACTAATCCTAGTGTCAGTGGAGAGTTTACTTTATTAAATCCTGTTCAATATATTGAATTAGTTGAAGGTAAGAGAATTGAGGAAATTAATCCTGACAGAATCAAAGAACTTACTACTTCATACGAAACTTGGAAAACTCAAGAAAAGAAATCACAAATTAGAGATTTAGCTAAATATTGGTGGAATCTTATGGATACATATACAGAGGCTTTCCAACAGCAGTATGATTATTTCAAACAAGCAGTTAATGGACAACTTGATAATATAAAAACAATTAATGATGTAGCTGCTAAGAAACTAACAATAATGCAGAATATCTTAGAACGTGGAGAAGATCCAGTTGAAGAGCTACAAAAGTTAATTACAGAATTTAACAGCGATTTTAATACTTCAACTAACGCTGCCCCTCTTCAAGCAGTTACATTATTTTCTCCAGAATTAATTAATAGGCTCAATGAAATCGATGCTGATCCAAATCAACAAGATAAAGTATTTGCTAAGTATAATTTAATTTATGATGATATTATTGAACCTTTAGATACTTTACTTGATGATTTTATCAATAATGTTAAATTCATACATCCAGAAGTAAAACATAATCTAGAAAAAATTGTAAATGCTGCATAGCATAGTCTATCTGAATATTCTGCAAACACTATAGATGACGATCTTGCCTATTCGTTAGAAGAAAAGAGCAATTTGCTATCTGAAAAATTAAAATAGATTCAAAATTTACCTTATACTCCATTAATTTCAATGTTGGAGCAGTTTGTGGTTAATTTGGATACTAAATCTAATGTTGTATCTCTTATTGAGGCAGCTATCAATCAAGAAAATTCTAATGAAACAGGTCTTTATAATTTATTTTTAAATTCAAAAACTGTATCTGATTTTGATGAAGCAATTAAAGTTTTAAAGTTATTCAGGTCAATTATTGCAGGTTCATAGCATGATAATATGGATATTGACAATTTGTCTGGTAATACTAGAACTATGAATGCTGTAGGTAAAACTCCTTGGCAAAAATCTGAAAAGTTTGTTGAAATTGATGAATAGACTGCTCAATTAGCTTTAATTGATATTAATAGTGCAATTAATAGACTTGAAGTAATATAGCAAATAAATGCATTAAATTCTGGTAATAAGTTAAATCTTCAGAATCATACATCTATTAATAAAAACTATATATTCTATAATAGAATGTAGAAATTTATTACTGATTTAGATGATTAGATGTCTAAACCCGATTCTGAAATTAAGAAGTATGTAACTCTTGAATCTTTAGCAAAATTAAAAGAAGCATTGACTTCTATGGATATTCACGAGAAGGGATCCAATGCTGATGTAAAAGATAGAAAATTCGATTTAACTCAAGACGAGAGAAATAAATTAAATCAAGAAGCTTTTACTTTACAAAATGCTATTTACGACTTTTTCTCTGAAAATCCAACATTACTTAGTAATTCAAATGCTTTAAAAGAGTTACTTAGACCATTTAGTTGGTTTAATAAGAAAACTGAAATTCTTACTAAAGATACTGAACAGGTAGGTGATACTATTTTCATGTGGTGGCTAGCAAGTAATGCAGCATTACGAGCTTCTGATTTTTATAGTGTATATAAAGATGTACTCAATAATCAACATGAAGATCTTGCACCTATTCCAACTCAAGAATTAAGTATTTATAGTGGAATTGCTGCAATATATAACGGCAATGTATTTTCAACTTTTGCAAAAGCCTCACGTGATGCTATTTATGACTCGTGGAAAGATATGAGTGAAGATAGTAGACGTAATATTGCTTCCGAAATTAATGCTCAAGACGCGGTTTCTGGAACTGAAGTAGATAATATATTAAAGCATGATATTATGCCGAACTTTCCTAATATATTATTTATAGAGGGTATCCCTGGAAGCGGTAAAACATTTGCAGTATTAAATACTATTTTTCAAGTTTTGCAGCAAAATATGCCAGAAGAATTTGCAAATAAAAAATTCTGGTTAGCTCAAACTACTCGTGAAAATGCTAGAAGAATAGCTAATAAATTTGATATTTCTGATGAATTAAAGAATCGAATTGAAACTTTTGATCACGACTCTTTATTAAAATACATTTTTACAGATTGGGATACTCGTAGTGGTAGAAATGAATTATCTTATGAATATGTTGAAGGTACACATGGTACAATGACCAAGTATGGATTTAATCCATCTTGGCAACAAGTTGCACTTAGCGAAGATGATCTTCCAGCAATAATATTTATTGATGAATGGTCACAATATACTCAACCAGAAGCTGCAGCGCTTAATCGTTTTGCTAGAGCTTATGGAATTCAAATTATTGCTACTGGCGATTATGATCAAACTGGACCTCTTGCAAACTATAATAACGGTTAGAAGGTTACTCATATATTAAATGGTGATAGACGTTCTCATCCTTATGGTTTAAAATTAGGTGTAAGTATGAGAACTGATAATGGACAGAAATCTGCTAACTTACAGGCAATGTAGGCTTATCACATGTAGTTTTAGAATAGTCCATCGCATCAAACTGTTAAATTACGTTATGCTGAAACTTCCGAAGGCTTATTTGGTGATTAGGTAATTTCTACAATTGATTCTGATAAACAAACTGACGCCGAGATTGCAAAAATTAAAGTAACTATTGACAAAATGGTAGCTACTTTAAGACCTAATGAGAAAATAGGATTTATATAGAGTGATTCTAATTCTAAGCTTTCACAACTAATTAGTTCTGCTACTTATAAATAGTATTTTATGGAGCCTGAACCTGTATAGAAAGCACAAGGTTTCGAAGCAAGGTATTATGTTGTTGAGGCATTTCCTCCTGTAGAATCAGATTCTACTATTAAAACAGACACATATTTTAAAACTATTTATACAGGAGCTTCTCGTGCAGAACAATTTTCATTGATAGTTACTCCCGGAACATCTAATACATTATTTGATGTTTCTAACAGTCCTGTAGAAAATGAAGTTATACGTGAAGCTTTTACTGCTAAAGGTATAGAGCGTTATAAGAAGAGTGTTCTTCAATCACTTGAAGGCTACAATTTATAGCCTACCAAATTAACTTTCTATAAAAGAGATAGAAAAACTGAATTTGCTACACCTAGTTCTTCAGAATCAAATAATGTTTCTGAGTCTGAACATACTTATTCATTAATTCCTGCACAGCCAGTTGGTCAGAATGAATTAACTCCGGAAAACTTATAGCCTGGAACAACTATCTATAATCAAGACGGAGAAAGTTCAGAAATAGTTACAGTGACAGATGATTCAGTAACATTATCTACTAATAGAGATGAAGCTGATGGTACTATTACTTCTGAAACTCGTGAAGAATCTATCGATTCTGTTTTATCAAATTATACTACTTCGATAAATAATCCTTTATACATCGAAGGTCAATATGTAACTTTAAAGGTAAACAGTTCAGACGAAGTTTCTGATTTATATAAAATTAATCAAGTTATAATTAATGATAATGAGATTAATTATGTGTTAGAAAATGCAAAAACGAAGTAGACGATTACCGTTTCAGAAAATGATATTTTTGGATTACAAGATTATCAAGAAACTAATTCTGATATAATTCCTCCTACAACTGAAGCAGAAGCAATTGAAGGTACTGGATTTACTTATAATGATATTACATTAGATGAATTACCTGATGAAACCTTCGGAGATATCACTTTAACTGATACAGGTGATATAGCTTGGACTCTTGGTTCAGAAAGTTTCAATGTAAGAGATCTTGGAGAAACAGGAATTGAGTTTGACAATGCAGGGAATGTAATTTCTCAAAATTTACGTAATTCATATCGTATTGATGGAACTTATGGTTTACATCGTTTAAGTCCTTCTGTATTTAATAATAGAGCCGTCATTCAAGATGTAATGAGTAAATTAGAATAGGTAGCTTATTATGAAAAAGATAACGCTATTCTTCTTGATAAAATTAAGACTATTCTAAACAATGCAGGAGTTCAAGAAATTAATACTAATACTACTCTAAATTTATCTTGGAATTTTATTGTTAGAAGTAATGACAGTATTTCTACAAACACTGGAAGATTTTCAAGATATAATAGAGGTAAAACTGTTCCTCTACATTCAATTAGTCTTATATTAAGTGATGCAAATAATGTACCATTCTTAGAAATACCTTGCGTATCTTTAAGTAATCCATTAACACTATTATATAAATTTGCCCATGATAATCCAACTCATCCTGTAGCAATTACTTGGAATAGTCTAGTATCTTAGAATTTACCTATAACTTCTAAATTAGAAATAATTCAAAGAACACTTACTAATATTAATAAACCAGGATTTGCTAATTTGGCTCAATTATGTTATTTGTGGAGAGTCACAAGTAATATTGTTGTGCGTTTGGGGGATCAAACAAATCCATGGAATTTAGCAACACAGAGTACTAATTTAGGTAATCCTATTATTAAACAACGTGATTAGTCTGAAGTTAATGGAGGAACTTTAAGTGGACGTTATATTTTATATAATGGAGAATATACAAGTCTCTCTGATCTATAGAAAACTCAAGGAATTCATATTTCACATGTAATGGAATCAATGAATGAAACTTGGGAAGATTCTACTGGATTACATAACATAGCTTCTCCTTCATACCCGTTTGTATTAGTTTCTTCTGATCCTAAATATTCTAATGATACTCAAGTTGCTAATACTGAACTAATGATGTCAGATTATTTAAAGCAAATTTCAACTAATAATCCACATCCTACTATTAAACTAGTTTATGTTACTCCTCCTCAAGTATCTATTCAAGAATATATGCAAGAATAGATGAAAGTATGGAAACAGAGTAAAGATGGTGCCAAAGTTGTTAATCCTTATGGAAATAAAATGACTCCGTTAAGACTTCTGTATGCATTATATAAGAATAGAAGTAATCCCGAAGTTAATAGATTGTTAGAACGTCTAAAAATAGGTTCTTTAGTATCTTATGATCTTATAGAAAATATTTTACAAAAAGAAGAAAAAATATTATAGGATAATCCTAGAGTTCCTAACAATTATACAGTAAATCATCAGTTAGTTAAACTTGAAAACAGTTTATTAAATGAATTTGTAGAAAATGTTATTCAAATTAGTCAAGATAGATCATTTAAACAATCGTTTACTGCTGGTTATGCTTTAAATAAAGCTCTTCAATCTATGTTTGTAGTACATCAAGGAAATGATAGTGTGATAGATGTTAATGCCATTTCAGTACTTGATTCTATTGCAAAACAAGAAGGAATTACTGGAATTTTAACACATCCGAGATTATACGCATCAAATCTTCAACTAGGTAATACTATTGCTGGATATGGACATTTAGTTAAAGTAAATAATGTTTCTGATCCTAAAAATCGTTTTATTATTGAAGGTTTACCATCGAATTAGGAATTTAGTATTTTTGGAAAAATTACTACTCCGAGATTTGATTTGACAAATGCATTTATTAATTCTGGATTTATATATTCGTTTTTACAAGGTGTTAATTAGAATGGACCATTATATCAATATACTCAATCTACTGTCAACGATTGGTATGAAGTAGCAGAAACTGCTGCATTTAAATAGTAGTCTTCAACTATTTCTCAACCTACACCTCAACCACAAACAATATAGACTCCTAAATAGCAATACTCGAAAACTTATGGTAATCTGCTTGGAAAATTACCAAAAGATGACTATACTAGAGAAAGATTAGAGTAGATTCCTGATAATATTGGAGAAGTTGAATATCTACAAGAAATTGCAAATATTTGGCATAACTATCCAAATAATATCGCAGTTCCAATTACGCAAGGTTTGAAACATTCTCTCATATTAACAAATCTTTTAAACGGCGAATCTGCTGATATTCCTTAGGTTAAAGCTATTACAGGATGGAATACGTTGTCTTGTTCGGTTATTGAAAATACTAATTTATATCGAATTGTTTTACAAAATCCATCTACAAAAGAATAGAAGACTATAAATGCAACATTAAGCGCAGATGGAACTCTTTTAACTCTCGAATTGGATGCTTTTGCCGAAGAACATAGTTCATCAGAACCAGTTAGTTCTCAACCTAAAGAATTTTATAGTGATTCCTTTGAAGAATTAATGACTTTATGCGAAGGAATTTCAGAAGAGTCAGTGACTCAATTAAGGAATATATTTAATAATAATGATTTAGATTTTGAAACTATCAAAGCTTAGATAAAAGAAGTTATAGAAAATGATGAAATGTTAAGTGGTATTTTTGAAGATGATAGTATTAATCTTCCTTGGGAAATTACTGATACTACCTCTAATGAAGATAACTTTACTTGTTCTATCTATAACTACACAATAAAATTATAATAATATATATGGCTACTGTAAATTGTTAGACACCTCAATCATCAGAAAAAGCCTTTACTTAGCTACTTGTTAAGGTAGGTTTGAAAAAGTCCCTTCCGATAGAAGAACGTAAGAATTTTTTCTTAAAAGGAGTTCAACAAATCTACCTTAATAATAGTAGTGCTGAAGTCTAGAACAGTCTTGTTGATATTTATAATCGTTATAAATAGACTAAAGCTGGTCAAGAACTTGGTGCCATTTTACCTGATATTTAGGCAGCTTTTGTAAGCGATATTGCATTAGCTGCCTAGATTGATGGCAAAGTAGCTGCAGAAGGTTTTGATGAACAGGATTTAAATGCTCGGAAAAGCGTAGTAACAGAAGATTTTTTAGAAGATAGGTATGGTATTTCTTTAGCAAGACATTACTTTTTACACCAAGCTAGAGAAGAACTTGTTGATACTTTACTAGTTAATCGTAGTAATCCTGAAAGACGATTGGCAGAAGATACGAAAAGTTTAAATATGAATGTAAAGGCTTATCAAAATATATTGGCAGATAGATTAGCTTCATATTTAAATGTTGTACCTACACATCCATTTGATGAAAATACAGGACGTTATCGTAGTATTGCTGATTTGATGGATAGAGCATCAATTGAATTCGCTGTTTGGGAAAATGAAACAAATCCGAACGATGCTGAATCAATGAAAAGAGAATTTCACGATTAGCTTACTATTAAATATAATGATTATTTGAGTGGTGATGAGAATGCTAAAAAGTATCTGGATGCTTATAATGCCTATGTTTTATTAACTAACTTCGATACCTGTATTCAATAGATTATAGGTAATGTAGTTACAATCGATCCACGTTATATAAATAAATTTCATAATTCCAATTAGAAATATAGATATATAACAACAGCTACTAATATGTGGAGTAATAAATTCGGAGATGATGTAGAAGATGTTGCTGATTTAGTTTCATCAGTAACTGTGCATCTTATTGAATCTTCTCATCTTTATAGATGGAGATCAAATATTCCACTAACTAATCAAAATTTATCATTTGCTTAGTTTAATTCTGCAATTAGTTCTATTAAAGACTTAGCTTATAATCCTACTGCTTGGACAGAATTTGGATCGCTTGGTAATTTAACATTTAATGTTGGAGAAAAAGAAGCAATTTCTCAATCTACTCGAAATTTTATCAACCGAAATCCAAATATGACACTTGGCGAATTAGCTGCAAAAATCTCTCAAGACCCGTTTAGAAATTTTCAGTATATTGTAGAAATTTTAGCGCATTCTGAAATTAGTAGTCAAGCATCTTTGAATATATCACCATTTACTAAAAATATAATTTGGACTATCGATAAAGAGATTTTTGGACAAGGAGATCGTTCTATTTTAAGAATCTGTGAAGATGTTAAATCTTATGGACCGTATTCTACGATTGTTCAATTAGCTAATTCTCTATTTGGTGTTGATTATAGTCAAATTTATGAGGATGATAATGGTATTAAACGTGTAAGATCTCTTATTGATTATGCAAAATATCGTGAAGAAGAAGCAGTAATTAATAGAATTAATGAACAAAGTAATGCTTTTGATTCTAATCATTTTGACGATATTATACGTAATTCTGGTGTTCAAGTAACACCCAAATTAAAAGCAGTTACATTAGAAGGTAGTAATTAGTCAATTGAAGTTTTACAAAATCTTTCAATTAGTATTCCTATAAGTGGAAACCTTGATGGTCCTAGTATTACAATTGAAGTTACTCCAGAAGGAGCTCAAGTGCCAATTATTCCTCAAGGAATTTCATGGTTTAGAAATGATTCTCTACATAAAACTGCTAACGATAAATTAAATAATTTTGTTATGTAGGTTTTAGGTATTGATTTAAACGCAGATCCTGAATTTAAATCAATATTACTTGAAGTACATAAAAATCAATCATCTGAGGCTGTACGTACATTAACTAAAGTTGCTGGGCGTGCTTTGTTTAATTTATACTATAATAATAAAATCTTACCTCAAGCATTAAAAACTCTTAATACTTCTAGAACATATGATTCGTGTAGAAGAATTATGCTTACTCAATTTAGACAATCTGATGTAAGATTTAACCAAAACTATGGTACTATTTCTATACTCGGAACTAAAGATAGAGCTTATGTAGACAAACTCGCAGAAGTAAATATGATTCTAAAAGGTACTGCTGCTTCTGCTAGAGTACGTACTGGTGAGGGAACTGATGTATCAAATTATATGTTGAGCACATTGAAAAGTAATGCTCTTGCACAAATTACTGATTAGTGTAATAAAGAAACATCAGCTACAAAATCATTAAATATTATTAATGATAGAAGTCTTTTCTTAAAACCTGTAGTAGCAAAGGAATTTAAGAGTACTGACACAGCTAAAAAATCTATATCATTTACCGGCGGTGAAGGATTCCAATATGCTTTCTTGAATGATTTTGTTGCAGGATACGCTAGAACTGCAGCAGTTGATGATAGATATCAATATGATACTATTAGAAATGGTATTGTTGGATTTATTCCTACTGTTAATTCAGATAAGCCACAAATTGATAAACTACTTATCAATTTAAATACTATAGAACAGACTACTGGAAAAGCTTATAAAGACTTAACAGATGATGAATTAAATGAGGTTATTATAAAAACCTTTGGGCCTGTTTATGAAAATATTTGGAATAATTTAGCAACAGATTTATAGACTGCTGTTAGATATTTACGGGATAATGGAGAAAGATTATTTGGTTAGAGTATAGAGGAATTAAGATACATGATTCCATCTAACTACAATACATTAAACCCTGTTATTAAAAATAGAATACTTTTAAACTTTCTTTCTGATTATTTTGTTCAATGTTCTCAAAATCCAAATTCAAGTTTAGCTGCTTATTCTAAGAAAAGTAAAAATGCTATTCAAACTGGATTATGGATGCTAACTAGAGACTATAATCAAAGTCATTTAAATAATCCATTACAACTGGGTGAAGAGTTACATTATAAATTTAATGATAACGGATTATTAATTCCAAATATTACTTTAACATCTTTGTATGGAAGATTTAATCCTACAGCAATAAACATTTTAAAATCTGATCCTAATAATAGAGATTCTAGAGTTATTTTTGTGGATCATTAGAGTACTACTTCTGAGTTTTTCAGAATGAAGGATATTCTAACCGCAAGAGATTTATTAAATTCTAATTTTAAAGTAAATCTTGCTAACTCTGCAACTAATACTGATTCTCCCGAAGCAATTTTCTTACGTACTCAATTTCCAAATTGGGTAAATGAAGAAGGCGAAATGATAATTGCAAAGGCAATTGCTATGGACGGAGAAGAATATGAAATTACTACAGCTTATGATTTAGAACAGTATCAAGGATTTCCCGATGTTGCTATAGAGATACATCCTATGTTATCTAAAATGAATAGACTTCATTATTTATTTACTCAACAATGGGATTTAACTACGGTAGGTTCACATGTTTATCATAAATCTAAAAAAGGTGAGAATGCTATTGAACTGGAAGGAAGCGGATGGAATGCTTATAATAAACGTAATAATGCATTAACTGCTACTATTCATACATATTTACCAAATGTTCTAAACGGATGTGCAAGAACTTGTCGTATTGCTATCATGGATGATATTGAAAGTTCTGTATATAATCCTATGGGATTTGTTGGAACTCATACTCCTCTTGACGGTAGTATGATTGGCAATGGTTGGGATGCTTACCTTAACAATAACTCTCTTGAGGGAGAAGCTGTAGGTCTTGATACTAAACCTTTTGGTACATTCTACTTCGAAAATCTTGCTGCTGCTGGTACAGTTAAAACTGCTTCTTTTGCTTGTACTAATGACCGTATGAGAAAGTATGGTGTTTATAGACAAGCTCAGAAAAATATGACTAATATTCCTTGGATTGACTAGAATGGAAATCGAATTATAGTTGATTTTACTAGAAATGGTATTACAGGAAATAAAATTAATCACGGTGATGTGTATTATTCTCGTGAACAAAATGGTAAAGTACATTACTATAAATTAGAGAATGTAATGCCTATTACTAATGAAAATGGTCAACTGACTGGCGAATTTGAAATTCAGGAAGTATTAGTAAATTCTACAGGTATAGCTACGACAGGAGTTGTTGAAACACGAAGAGTTAATATTAACACTAACTGGGGGATTTTTACAGAAGTATTTGGCGGGTATAATTCTTTAGAAATAGGTTCTAACGGACGTCTTATTCCATCTGAAAATTCTATACATCGTATGGTTGAAACTATCAACTAGGTTGGATGGAAGATTAGTGATAGTCCTGAAATAAAAACTCAAGACGATTTTTATCAACCTCTAAAATATTCTGAAATTTAGTATTTAGCTAATAAGGGAGCTATTAAAAGCTCTTATACTAATATTAACCCATCTGACTGTTTATATACTGATATGCCATTAAACTTCTTCTCATTCGATGTAAGATAGTTGGGCGTTCAATTGGATAAGGAGCATGAGGCTGACGATGAGGATGTATCTATGCCTACATAGATCATTCAAGCCTGTATCAATAGAGGATTTACTTAGAATGATGCTATTGATATATATTACGCATTATCTACATTAACTGATTTAGCTATAAATCCTTATATTGATGGAGTTAAAGAATTATTGGATAATGTTCCTGGATATAAAGGAAAACTTCAAACAACTATTGCTCTTCAAATCCTTAAAGACATTACTGAAACTAAAGGAAATAATGAGGCTTTAAAGAAAGTTTTGGGAGATTTAGTCAATAAATATAAATCAGGAGAGGTCATTACGCCTGCTGATGTTATTGGTAAAGTTGCCTGGAGTAGTAATTCTATTTACAATCAAGTATTTTCAAAAGTAGCATCGCATTTAACAAAAAATGCTATTAGAATGAAATTTGCTGGTATACTCGCAGTTATTACTCCTGGACACATTGCCCCTTTATACGGAGATAAAACTCTAGACTATTATGAATAGGTTGAAGATTTTGATCCTATTGAAGGATTTGATTCTCCAGAAGTTTAGTTACGTAAAGAACAAGAGGCTATACGAAATGGTGATTTAGAGAATAACGGTTCTCGATTAATCTTTGATATTACAAGAGATGGTAATAATCAATAGGCAATTAAGAATCAAATTTCTCATATTGAAACTCAACATAATTATATAATTGAATATGACGAAGTAGATGAAGAAGGTAATATTATTTCTGAAGAAAAGACAATTAATACACCACAAGACTATTATAATTTACGTCGTCTTATTTTAAATCCTGAAGGAACTAGAGTAGTAACTAAAGTATATGAAAATATAATAAAACCGAGGGAACTAGCAGCATATAATGTTCGTTTTAAATCAAGTGATGGTTTGAGAGAATTTTGTATCTTTGATTTAGATAGTACTGCTAAAATATTTTAGTTGGCAAGTATTAAAGGTATAGCTGCTACTAATTCTGCAATTCTTTATAATATTCTTACCAGCGGTATATTAGGAGCACAAACTCATAATTTCTTAAATCGAGTTAGACAAACTATTGGTTAGGATTATTACACAACATTAGTAAATATGGCAAGTAATTTACCTAATCCGAATAATGAAACTACTGAACAATTATTAGTGCGTCTCTTATGTAAACCTGATTTTGCCGAAATGACTTTAGAGATTGCCAACTCATATTTAAGAGTTATATAGTAGGATGACTTACTAAAGCTATCAAAAAGTTATACTGGTCCTAATAGAACTGTATATACATCTGACGGTCCTATTAATGTTGATGTAAAAAGTATTGACATAATTCCCTATGAACTAATTGTTCCTAAACTTTATCGTAAAGAATTTGGTTTAGATTATCATACTAATCTACAAAGAATTTTAGAAGATCCTGATTACTTTACAAAACGTGCTATTAATAGATTACGTTAGACAGGATATACATCTATTTTAGGAAAAGATGGAGTTAAAGGATTATGTACATATATACTTAAAACTGCGAACGGACAGCATTATTATATTTTAGACGAAGAATAGTTAAAGACTGCTAGTCCAGAACTTTAGAAGTTAGTAAAATAGACCAGTAATGTACGAAAGGTTAAACGCGATGATGGTACTTATGAAGCTGTTGATTTTAATAACGAACATCTATTTGATATATCATCTAATCGTGATAAAATCTTTGAATACGAAGGTTAGAATATAATCTGCACAAAAAATGTTGGATTCTATTTAGACAATTTAACTTATACCGCAGCGATTATTAATACTGGAGTTGATTTAACTACTAAAGAAGAATTACAAGCAAGTATTGAAAGAATAAAAGAATCTTCACCTAATTCGCAATTAGGAAGAGTTGATTTATCTTCTTCTACTTGGTACGAAGATTTAACTAATCAAGCTAATGCCTTTAATAGTATTACTTTAGAAACTGTTAAAAATCACTCAAAAGATCATCCATATGCTAAACTATTAAATAAAATTGCTGCTGATGGTAAGGCTATGTATGTATCTTTTGAGGAGTCATTAAATATGGTTGCTGGGCGTATTCCTGGACAATCGCAACAGTCATTTATGACATAGAAAGTTGCTGGATTTGATTCGAGAGATGCTAACACAGCTATGGTTTCTACATTTTAGCTTTTCTTAGAGGGTTCAGACTTGGATATTGATACTGTAACACTATTAGGATCTGCTTTTAAGAATGGCAAATATATAGCTTGGTCTCCTTATGCTAATTTATAGTCTAAAAGCACATTAGAAGCATCTAAACTATTACCTGCTCCAACAAGTAAAGCTGGTGAAATGATTTAGAATAATAATAAAGATAGTTTCTTTATTCAATATCGAAATCTATTTGATCCCAATACAGGTATTTTTGATGTATCTATCAATTCTAAAGGAGAATTAGTTGTTAGACTAAAGAGAAATACTCCTGAATAGATTGAAGCCTTAGCAAATCTTATTAAAGATGTAAATGAAAATGGATTGAATTTAAGAACTGGATAGAATACTGATTATACTGAAACAAATAGCTTAATTGTTGTTAGAGAAGGCATTAATTCAGAGGTAATGAATCTAGGATAGCTTGAAGAGCTTGGGTATAAAATACTTGATATTATTAATACTCATAATAATTATATCAATCGAGTTTCAAATGATATTAAGTAGGATATGATTAAGAATTTCATTTTAACTCGTATTTAGAATGTTATTAAATCTCCTTCTAACATTACGGAAGCTATGGTGTCTATTGACGTCCCAACAAAGGTTATTCAGAAGCTAGCTGGATAGTCAATAAGTGCATCTCAAGACCTAGAATCTGCTCCAGGATCTGCATTTTCAGTACAAAAAGGTATTCGTGAAGGATAGGTTGGTAAAAACTGCGTTGGTATTGGAGCTGTAGCTATTAAAGTAAATGCTTTCACTCAATGTTATTATGACTTAATTCTTAATTCTGGAAAACTTTAGGCTATTCCAATTGCAACTCCTACATAGTTTGACGCATTGAAAGGAAGAACTAACGGAAGAGTTTTAATTGTAAATAATATTTATGATAAAACTACAGAGCAATCAATTAACTTGTCCGGAGATCCAAAAGTATCTTCTCAAAATAATACTGCTTATAGAAATATTATAAATAGTATTCTTAGTAGCGGTTTATTAGAAACTAATTCTAATGAAACTGCAGCTGCTATGTTGTCTGAAGCTGTTGATAATGCTAAGTCTTTGACTTTAGCTAAAATTAATGCTGGACAAGCTATGATTGGTATGTATGACTATGGTATTTCTTGTGGATTTGATTCTGAAAGTTTAGTAAATGTTATAAATTCAGAACAAGGTCAATTAATATCTAAATATACTGAAGAAAATACTTATGATGGTATGCCTTCTGAAAGAAATGCAATTGGAGCAATTAGTGTTTTAGAAGGTAATATTAGCAAGTATTTATCTCATTATAATAGTTATACGAAGGGAATGAGAATAGGAGGTAATAGAAAACAACAAGTTGTTGACAATGCTATTACTGATTTACTAAATGAACTTGGATTAAATGCTGTAGTAGCTGATGTTATAAATAGTCAAGGTTTTTCTGGAAGAAATTTAGGAGAAGCTTTATAGTTAATAACAAATAACGGTAAACTATTCTTAATAAAAGATAGAGTTCAAAATAATCAACAGGCTCTAGCGTTCTTTGATTGGTATGAAGATAACAGTAAAGCTATATTCTCTAACGGCGATATCGCAAGTCGTCAAGATAAAATCTTAACAGCTATGCTAAAAGGAGAATATATTAAACAGTGCTGGAGAAATCAAAGTAAAGTTTATACTAATCCTGAAGCAGTTGTCTATACATTAGCTATTTAGCCTAATTTCAATGATATTCTAGAATCTATTAAATCTAATGATATTTATAATGACTTGTATTTAGCAACTCAAAATTCAGATGAAGAATTAAGTGAACAACAAAAGTTTTTCAATGGATTACGAGCTTTGATGAAATGGACTTCTCTATATTCAAGAGATTTATAGATTTGGAACTCGTCTGCAGCTGTCAAAGGAGACCTCAAGAAATTAGCAATAGGCGCCGAAGAAATGCGTGTTATCGGTGTAGTTTGTTCAAGTAATAGAGAAGTTAAAAACAAACCTCAAGATGCCGCTACATTTATTAAAACTATTTCTGAAATGACAGTCAATATGACTAATAACAGAAATAAATTAAATTATGTTCCTGGGGAATATCAAGAAAATACTGCAGAACCTATTGACTTTATTCGATTTATGGAAGACCCTGCTTATGCATAGTAGGCTTGTGCCGATTATGATAAAGTAATGGAACGTACAAATCCGTTAAGAATGATTCTTACAGTTCCTCATTTGAACGGATATGTCAGAACAAATATTATCCCGTAGGCATTTACTATAAGTGCCTCTTCTAGAGCTAGAGCCATTGAACGTTATAATACTCAAGAGTGGTCCAGAAAACTAGGACTACAAAATAATACTGATAGAGAAAATTACATCAGAAATCTTAATAGAGCTATTAATATGAAATATTTACTAGAGTGGTTATCTACTGATAATATTACTTTTGGTATTCCTGCTCAATTTGAATATTTTACATATAATGGAACTCCTGGTTTTAGATAGAACATCAAAGTAGTTTCTTCTAATGAAAATATGGTTTTACCATTAGGAACTGAAGCTGGGTTAGCTTCATTTAAACGTTATATGGAAGTAGTAGCAATTCCATTCTTAAAGAAATTCTATTCAGACAATGAATTTGTAAAGCACTTAAGAATGGTTGATATGAATAACTTACCTTCTAAAGCTGCTTCTTCAGTATTTAGTTTAGATGTAGATTTAATGCCTAAACACGGCTCTTTAGAGGAATCTAGACTATTAGAAATTGCTGCTGCGTTTAATTTATTAAGAGGAATTAAACTTCCAAATACTAGTAATTCTTTAGCTAATTTTGCTGATGCCTTCTATTTATATTCAATGTATGTTTATGGTGGAGCAAAAGGACATCAATCTTTAATGGCAATGTTTGATTACGTTGATAGTAATCTTCAGAATAAATATAATACGTTTATTGCACAAAAGGATGCTACTGGAGATGTATATCTTTCTGATTCAGAAATTATTTCTTGGTGTGCTATGAAGCGCAGTCGTTATTCTACATTAGGCGAATATGCATGGATTTAGGATAGAAATAGACTAGGTCCAACATTAAAACGCTCTGAAGAAAGTATTGCTAAAGAACAAGAGGCTAGAAGAAAACAAGCTTCATCTGATATGGATATAGGAGAAGAATCCTATGAAGATATTGCTGATATTATTGGTGAAGAGGATGAAACAATAACACCGTATGATGAATATTGGAGAGAATTTTCTCCAGTTACAATGTCATTAGACAGAGAACATCAGACTTGGAATTATCAGTATTTAATATATCCTGGTTATAGAGGAGAAAACGTTACTACTCAAGTTACAGGAGAAGGCGATGAAAGATGGATTGCCACTGTTGATTTAAGTACAGGTAAGATTACATCGATTAATGGTGAATCTTTAGGAGCAACAGAGGAAATTCGACAAAAAGTTATTAATAAACTTATTAATGATTCTCCATCATATCTTCGTCCTGCATTTGATTATAGCAATCCTACTAAACGAGCATCGTTAGTTTTAGATGTTAGAGTGTTAAGAGATGTGGTTCGCTCTACAGTTGAAAATGAAAGTAAAGGCTGTTAATAAATGAATACATATTGTGAATTACCCGGATTAGATAAGTTCAGGGATCTTCAAAACAAGGTCCCTGGACTTTCCTAGTCCAATTTACGTTATAAAGTTATACAATATCTAAAAGAGCATAACGGACGTTGGCCTCAATTAGATGAGATGGGAGGTATAGATTCATCAGAAGGATTAAGATAGAACTTACACCTCTCTAAATTAGATTCTATACCTGCTTCTAACTTACTTGAATTAACTAATACTTCAACTGTTGCAGAGGCTATACAACAATTAAATAATATATATCGAGACTTATTAATAGATTACTCTATTGTAGATGACTAGGTGGTGTTATCTATAAATAATAGACCTAATCCACTGGATTTTAAGCAAACTGACCTTAAAACTATTACAGAGGATTCTAGAATTTTTATAGAACAATAGTTATAGAAGTTAGCTAAATGTTATGGCATTCAAACTACTTCAATTACTACTAATGAAGCAAAGGAAATTCTAGGCAATATCCCTCAAGTTAATTGGGCTAGTGCTTTTATATATAATGGACAAATTTATGTAAATACTGATATAGCTGATATACATTCTCCGACTCACGAGCTTTTACATATTTTCCTTGGATCTATAAAATTTCAATAGCCAAATACTTATTATAATTTAGTGTAGACCCTCCAAAATAACGAGCAGTTAACTGAAAGAGCTAAATTATATCCAAATAGATCCTAGATGGATGTTCTTGAAGAATTATTCGTAGAAGAATATTCTAAATATCTAAGTGGATTACCAAGCTATTTAAATAATCTAGACTAGGAAACACTTTATCAACTAAATTATGAAGTATCTAGAACTTTAGATACTATCCTAATGGGTGATAATAGTGTAAGAGCCATGCCTAAAGAAATCTGGAGTGAATAGTCTTTATATAATTTAGGACAAATGGTTAATTCTTCAACTATGCAAAATAAGTTTCAATCTTATGTAGACGATGCCGCATTACATAGAATTATTGCAAATGCTAAAGAAAGATTAATTGAACGCGGAGAATTAAGAGAAGATTGCATATGAAATGTACATATACTTATAAAGGAAATTTAATAGGAAACGAAGTTCAATTAGCAGATTTTATCTGTGAAAAGCTTCCTTTAATGGAATAGATAGGCGATGTAGTTTTTGAAATGAATGCTACAGGAGCAACTAATGTATCTTTAATTCAAGGCGCTGTTACTGAAGCTGGTAAAAGAGCTAAAGAAGAAAGTAGACAATATTATGAAAATCGCACTGTCGAATATGCTGATGACGGTACTATGAATATTGAAGAGAAACCTCCTGTGATGGGTGTTAATGCATTTATCGCTGCATTCCGTACTGAAGATGGTAGTGTAATTACTCCTGAATTTAGAGGTGAAGAATATTGGAATAGAAGACTTGATGCTTGGAAACCTCGTACAGTCTCTGGTACAATTAATCCCGGAACATTTACTGAAGACGAAATTCAAATTATTAATGAATATCTAGCTATAAGCGATCCTGGAACTACTCTAAATCCAGAACAAACATATTCTGATGAGACATACAATAAATGGAAAGATGTAATTGAAAGAAAATGGAAACAACAAGGTTAGATAGGTACAGCCTTACACTCTGTATCTGAATGGTTATTTTCTAAAAATGGAGATAAATATGTTTTTGAAGAGGAATCTGCTAATCCAGATTATGCTAGACTTCAATATGAACGTTGGAAATCTGATCCTTTAAGTATTTATGACCATTCTATAAAGAAAGGGGATCTTATTAGTGAATCCTAGTTTTTAGAAATGGTTAAAATGTTGTAGGATTTTCGTGTAAATCTACAGCAGAAATTCGGAGCGAAAGCTAGATTCTTTCCTGAACTAGATATTGCTGGCGATATTAATGAGTATAAAGGATGTCATACTTTACACGGTGTAATTGACTTATTAGTTGTTGATGAAAATGGATATGTACACATTGTCGACTATAAAACTTCACCAAAAAGCTACGACCAATATAACTCTGCAAAGAAACGTGCATTTACTTTATAGCTTGGTACTTATCAACGTATTCTAAGAAAATTTGGAGTTAATACTCAAGGTGGACAATGTATTATTGTGCCTATTACATTAAAGGGATTTCATTTAAACGATACTGGTGAAACTGATCCAGAAAAATTAAGTTATACTTATGACGGTCTATCTTATAAACAGAATGATTTATCTGAAGATAGCCCTGTTATCCAATAGGTATTAACAGAAGTTAATTCTGAAAATATTAATGATACTCTTGATAAATTTATACCCGCAGAAAATAAAGTTTCTGCTACTTCTTCTAATTTAATTGAAAAAGTCACTAAACAAATGGCTATTTGGTTTCCTAACCATTTAACTGATAGAAATATGTCAGAAGAGTAGGTTAGTGAAAAATTAAAAGAAGAAAAAGCTTTTGAGCCCACTGCTTTAGGAACTTTAGAATATAAAACACCTTATAGCGACGATCCAATTGTTATTCCGATAAATAATAATTTAGACTTTGCTAAAGTTTAGTTAGTACAAAAGGTCTAGGAATAGTTACGTTCTATAAATGATAGAAATGTCCAAAGAGTTGATGCGTTTATTGATAGTTTTAACGAAGCAGTAAAGTCAGGGCAACCATTTGAATATCGATATGCTTCATTTAAAGATTCTGGATTTGATAAAGCAAATCTAGAAAACCTAATGAAGCCTTATTGTAAAGGTAATTACGAAGTGATTGATCTGCCTACTGCAAAAAACTTCGGAATAGTTGTTTTACAAAATATTCAAACTAAAGCTTGTGTCGCATTTAAAATTGTAAACGGAGATTTACATTACAATTATAAATTTTCTGAAGGTAGAACTAATATAAATGGATCATTTGCTAAAGATATTGAGGAGTCTTCTAATGCTAACTCTTTAATCTTAAAAGCCAATAGAGGCAATATTGAAGGAATGGAGGCTATGCTTGTTCTTAATAATTTAGATTGGGCAGGAACACCTCAATTTGAAAGTATTAATGTTTTAAATCCTTCTACTCAAAGACTAATGCCTATTTATAATTCAGAATATTTATATAACTGGAATGCTCTAATTAAACATAGTCTTCTTGAAGAAGATAAATTTAATTCTGGTAAAATTAAGTTATTAAGTCAACTTGATTATTTTCGTTTAAAAATAAATGAAATTATGAATAGTGGTGCTCCTGAATATAATTTAATTAAAAAAGAATTAACAAGCGCAGGATTTGATTGGGCTGGAGAAACAAATCCTTTAAAAATAAAAAGTGAGTTAGAGGATATAATGTAGACAATTAATAGACTCTACCCAAATAGAACTATTAATGTAGCTCGTGATAGTAATTCTTTAGCTGATCCTATTATCCAATTATATAATCAAGCAGCTGTTGCCTATAATGACATTAATGGAGTTATTATGAGACAACAAACTAAAGATTCTGACAAATGGTTATAGACGTTTAGAAGAATTCTTCGTGAAGGTGCTGAAGGTTTAAATCTTGAAAATCCTGGTAACTTTAGTTCATAGCTGCTTAATACTGTATCTGTGAGTGTTAAAAATGTAAACTAGAAAGTAAGAGATATTATTCTAAAACAAAGTTATACAGTAAATAAATATGTAAAAGAATTAAAAGAATCTGTTGGGTTTAATACTGTATAGGAGTACTTAAGTAATCAAACTAGTTTATATATGGATATGACAGAAGTAACTCCTGATGGAGATTTTGTTTTTGTTAATCCTAATACTTTAACAGGAGTTAAAAAGAAGTTCTTAGAGTATGTTCTTGATACTATAAACAGAGATAGATGGCCAAAGGATGCTGCTAACTTAGAAATGTGGAAAAATTCTGGTGATAGAAGATATTATCGAGTTCCTTTACTAGCTGCATCGACTGGTTCTAAATTAAAGACTGACAATCTTTTAGGTTCATTAAAAACATTAGTTTAGAATTTAGCTCCTAAAAATGCCCTATCTAATACTATGGATTTTATAGCATCTACAGATGCAGAAACACAACAAACTAATAATGATATTTATAAAGCATCTGTAGTATTTGATGCTGGAAACGATGAAACTACTCGAATGAGAATGCTTCGTAAATATGGAGCTAATGCTTATGAGCATAATCTTGAAACATTACTCTTAAATCATTCTTATTAGTATGCTAGAAAGAATGCTTTTGATTCTGAATTGATTAAAATGAAAGCGTGTGCAATTGCAATTGCTCACCAAGGTAACTTTATAAATCCTACTGATAAAGAGAACTTTAAAGATACTCTTGATTATCTTGATAATATTGTTAAAGTACAAGTACACAATCAAAACTTATCTGATGATAAAATATCTAAATTAATGCGATTGACTGGTAGAGCCAGATCAGTAGCCTCTTTGCTGGCATTAGGATTTAGCCCTGTTCAATGGACATATTAGAGAGTTGATGGTATTTGGAAAAATTTAGGTCTTATTATTAAGAAACCAGATGGAACTGATGCATTTACATCTAAACATATGTGGGATTCTGCTAAACATGTTGAAACTGAACTTTTCCACAGTCATTTAACTCCTACTGTATTGTCAAGAATTAATGAGTTATATGGTATTAATGATATGGACGCCGATTAGTATGCAAACAGACTATCGTCAGACAAAGGATGGTTTACTCATGTATATGACTTAGCATTTCGTTTTACATCCCGTCCTGATTACTATAATCGAATGACTATCTTTGAAGCATAGATGAGACGTGATGGTTCCTTTGAAGCTCATACTTTAAATGATAATGGTGAGTTAATATACGATTTCTCTAAAGATGCTCGTTATAAAGATTATGTCCAAGCCAAAAAGCAAGGCAAATCTTTAAGTCAATTTAATGAGCAGGAACGTGAATCTTATGCTCGTTATTTTGCTGCTGCAAAAGAGTTTATTAACGAAGGTGTAGTAAATCCTGATGGTAGTTTATTTAAACTTGGAGATGATTTACCTAGAGCATATTCTAATAGAGAATCTCAAAGTATGAAGTCTATTGCCGATAATGTATATGGTTATTATAATAAAGAAGATAAATCACTTGTACATTATATGTTTTTAGGCGGATTATACATGTAGATGAAAACATATTGGTCAGCTAAAAAGAATCAATATCTTGCTCCTGGTGGTTCTAAATTATTAGGAAGATTTGTGGATTATTAGGAGAATGGTTAGTAGTTATATTATACCAAAGATGAAAATGGAGAAATTGATTTAAGTAAAGGATTTGTAACTATTGATGACCCTAATTGTAGTGGCGTTAAAGTACGGCGTTGGGAAGGACAGCATCAAGAAGGTATTTTATTAACTCTAGCTCACTTCTATGATTCTGTTAAAGAAAATGGATATCAAGAAGCTTGGCAAGAATTATGGAATAATCCTAACGATAATCTACGAACCTGTTATCGTTCTAACTTAAAGCATTTAGCAATAGATATGTTTATGTGGTTAGTTGTTGGACATTTAGTAGCATTGTTATTAGGAAAATGGGATGATGATGAAAAGAAGGAATTTAATAAAGATAAAGGAGATATGGGTAATGCAATTAGTTATGTATCTTCTCATTTTATTAATCAAACTATTACACGTTCATTCCAAGACTTTAATTTTATAAATTCTATTGGTGAGCCATTAATTGAATGGAGACCATATTCTTTTGGTGCTCTTAGAAATGTTATTGAAGATGGATTTGATGTATTTACAGGAGAGAAAACATTATTAAATGCAACTTCTGAAAATATGGCTGCGGTCAGAACAGTTAAACCCATCTTACAATCAATGAGAGAAAATTAACGATAATAAATAAAAAAATAAGCCCCTTGCAGGAAACCATTAAGGCTTCTTACAAGGGGCTTATTGTATTTTATTCTTTAGTATAGTTTAATTGTCTTAAACGTTCTTGGCAGATATGGATTACTTTTTCATAGTCTTCTTTTCGACTTTCTATTTTAGATTTTCCTGGAATTTCTTTAGTGCGTAATACTCGTTTTATAATATCACAATCAAAAGGAGTTAATTCAGGATAATCTAACCATATACTCCAAGGTTGTATAACATTTTTAGAATAATTACTTTCTCCAACATTATGTTCTCTAACATCAGTATCATCATGAATAATTCCTAAATATTTTAGATACATAACTTCAGAGTCTGTAATATCAAGATGATTATTCTTGAGTTCCATCCATAAACTTTTTAAGTTCTTGTTCAGCATAATCTTCAGGAGTAATTTTACTCGGAAATTTCTTAGATTGCTTAAGAATATAATCTGATACCTTCTTGTCTAGATTCCAAATATTACCATTATAAATAGCATATTCTTTTACCCAGTCAAGTTCTTTTTCTTTCAATAAAAGATTTCTTAAAACAGACTCTTCAATAGTAATCATAGAATTATTTTTTAGAAATATCCTTTTTAAGAGCTTAAAATTTGATAGTAGTATAAATCATCATACAGGATTTTTAAAGCTCTCAGAAGGGCTAAAATCCTATAAATTTAGGCAATTTGAATTGGTAAAATGTCCGCTACTAAAGTAGCAAGTTCCTTCATTTGAGGATGAACTTTTCCAGTTTTTTCATAAAAACGAAGATTAAGCCAATGTTTCCATTGAGTTTCTGTACCTGTAATGACAAGTTCTGTTTTTGTAGCTTTTGGAAGTACTTGTGCAGCTTGTTCTGGTTTCCATCCTTCTTTTAGTAATGCTAAGTAATCATACTCTACCCTTTCCATTTGTCTTAGCCAAATCATTTGAGTTTGAAAATTACTATTCTTCAACCAATTAGGATAAATAAATGTAAGTTCATTATTAAATTTATCCTTACCATAGTTACAGTATCGAGAAGATTCCATAGCATAGCTAAATTGACGATGTCTAACTAGTTCATGACTTACCTGCATATTAGTAATAACCCTAATAGTATAACGTTTTTCATGATTTTCTTCAAGTTCGGAAACAATATACTTTAAATCATCATACCAATTATTTTCTACTATTACTCTGTAATTAGTAGTAATATATTCATTAATACCATCATTATAATATACAGAATATGGATTTCTAGAATACCTTATACCTGATACTCCATTTGGCATCTTAAGATAAATTGTACCGTGTTCTAGCATTGCAGTATGATTGCTTTTAATCAAAGTATCAACCATTCGTTTAGCTGAATCAATAGTAATTTTATCTTCGGATTTATAGCATGTTCTTGCAGCTAATTCAATCTGTTTAAAAACTCCCTCTAGATTTGAGTCTTGAGGGAGTAATATTGCAGATTGTTTAATTAGTTGCATTTTCAATATTTATAGGTTCAGAAATAATCTCAGCATCTTCTATTTTCTCAGATTCTTTTCTAGAAGCATTTAAAGCTTCCATTGTGCGTTTATATTCTGACCAAATAGGTCTGTATCGATTTAAGGCAGCTTTAATTTTAGATGTCTTTTGACTTCCTGAATGCTTACTAATCAATCCGTAAGTTCTGAGTTCAGATAAGAGTCCTTTGATATTTCCATCTTTATAATGTGGGATTGTTCCAAATTCAGAAGTTTTTGTCCAATAAGATTTAATAGGTGCTTCATGAGTTTTATCCCAGCGCAATTTACGTTTTTGTCTACTATTCATATAATAATCATTAAAAAATATTTGTAAATTATCTTAGAAATCATCAAATAAACTCAATTGTTTATTATCAATTGCATGAATTAGTTTATATGCTTCAGAAATATAAAATTGATAGTTTATATCATAATCTTTAATTGGTTTTTTAATATACTTATTAAATATTATAGCTGAATAACCTGTATTAACTCCAACAATACGTCCGTCATTAAAATGTTTTTGAAGTATTCCAGAACCAATTCCATTACTTATATAGTATCGTGTCATTCTATTTAATCGAGTTAATACAGTTTTTCCATTTCGATCAATAGCTAAATGTTCTCCGACAGAGTTAGAGTTACATCTTAATTGTAAACAAAAATCGAATATATCAGTATGGTTTCTTATTGTTTCTTCAACAGGAATACCATAAACGAAATATTGTTTTACAGCATATGGAACGATACGCATAGAAGGGTCTTTATGAAATTCTTTATCAATTTCGTAGTCTCCTTTTAATTTAATGTGTTCTTGTTCCATCGTAGAGTCTTCATATACTCCGCCGTAGTTATTAACATCTCTTACGAACATTTTACTATAGAAAACTTCTTCAATAGTTAAGCCAGTTTCCTTAGTTAGTTGTTCATTAACCTCACGAATTAGATGAATTTTATTACGAGGAACGTATATGGTCTGTCCGTCAGTGTTCGTTTGAATGAATTTAAGTTCTGGAACAGCTTTTACCCATCTTTCAGCCCACATACATATAAATAACTGACCAGCTATAGTTGTTTTAAAAGTATATAATGGATCATATAGGAAAGACTTCTCTTCTTTACTTTTTCCATACGCACCATTAAGAATAAGTTTATATCCTTCAATTAAAGTATTATTTCTTATGTCTTTAGGTTTATGTTTTTCAATTAATCGATCGTCAATAAATCCAACATACTGATTCAAAAACAATTTACCTAAATGCTCTGGATAAAGACCTAAAGATTTAGCTAAACTTGGATATAGCGATCCGACATCATAGTCTGCAATTACCCAATCTTCATTAGAATTCCATACTTTTGGATTTGCGGAGCCGTGAGCTCCACCTTGTCCAAAATCAAACTGATAATTGTGAAATATAACAGAAAATGAGAATTCTCCTTTTTCTCCTTTAATTGTAGTATTTTCTATTTGATGTAATAAAGTAAGAAATTCAGGCGATTCTAGTTTACACCAATATGGGATACAATCTTTTAAGTTAATTCCATTAGGTCGTGGAGTTCCTCCTTGCTTCTTTAATTGATAAGGACTAATTCCAGCAGCTCTTGCATAAAGATTAAGAATTAACTCTTCACCCATCGGAACGTCTCCTTTGTTTAAGACGTTTACTCCAAATTGTTTATTTAAATTAAGACGTAATTCTATCTTATTTTTACCTTTATATAAAGGATAATCAGTCTTTCCTAAAGTAACTTTAAAGAATAGAAATGTTGCTAAAACATCATTTTTATTATAATCTAGAATTAATTTCTCATCTTCTGGAGTACAAATATGCGTATGATGAAGGGGCATTTCTTCAATATTTTCCATTTTCATTTGAATTTCTAGTCCCTTCAAATTTTGATGTCTAGTTTTGTTATTATAATGCCATATTAAATACAAATCTAACTGAGGAATTAATTTATTTCTATCTGCTATAGCAGAAAATTCCATATCAATTAGTTGTTGAGACTTCTGATAAATAAGTTCTCCGGCGTTAGGATTATTTATATATTCTTTTTGATGATTTAGAATATGATGCAATAATGGATAGTCATATGCTTCATTATTAAAACCAATCATCAAATTTAAATTCTTAACATGTTCAACTAATTCAGCAGTTTGATTTTTCCAAGGTGCGATTACAAACTGATACCACTTATCATTTTTATAATCATAACCAGTATAAGTGAAAAGATTAGCTAAAGACTCTAAATCATATACATCAATATTTTTCATAATAATTTAGATAATTTATTAGATGCAATAATCTTTAACTTTTCAATAGCTGCTTCTTTAATTTGTCTAACTCTTTCTATACCAACTCCATACATCCTTGCAATTTGTTTATTATCAATTTGAGTTCTACCTATACCATATAGCATAGATAAAACATCTCGTTCTCTTATTGGTAATAAATCAAAAGATTCAAGAATTTCTTTACGTTTAATAGTGTCGTCTACTAATTCTTCCAAAGGACGTGCATTTTCATCAGGGATAATATCACATACTTGACTATTTTCTTCATCATCTCCAACATAAGAGTCGACAGAAATTGATTTAGAAAGATGCATCATTAAAAAATCAATCTGATCTTCTGGTATATCTGTTAGCATAGACACTTCAGTAGTAGTAGGCCATTGTCCATTCTGTTGTAGATAAGTTTTACGACATTTAAGAATAGTAATAATTTTTAAATGTTGAGATACAGGCAATCGAATTTCACGTCCTGTCCAATATATCGCTTGATTAATATATTGTCTAATCCACCACGAAGCATAGGCAATAAATGGAATACCTAACTCAGGTTTATACTTATTTATTGCATAAGCTACACCTAAATTACCTTCACTAATTAAGTCCATAAGAGGAAGTCCTCTTCCCTGAAACTTTTTAGCAATAGAAATAACAAAGCGCAAGTTAGATTCAATTACTCTGTTTCTAGCTTGTAAATCTCCAGCTTGCGCTTTGACAATCAATTTAGATATTTCATCCGCTGATAATATAGGATATTTTTTAATATCCTTTATATATAACGAAAATACTGAATTGTCTTGTTCGGATTCTTCAGATTTTTTCAATCGTTAGAAGTATTTTCAGCTGACTCTTCAACGGGCTTATCTTGTTTAGGAGCATTTAATCCGATTCTAATCGATAGAACACTTAAATAAGTCTCCATAGCCTTAAACTGAGTAATTAAAAGATCTCTATTGAGAAAATCAAGTTTCTCAAACTTTTCTTTATCGTCAATGAATGAACGAAGTTTCTCTAATTTCTCGTGAAGAGCTTTAAGCTCATCAATCATGCGTTGAAATGTATCAGTACCCATATTTTATAAAATTAGAAACCTATTCGTTTACCTTGAACAGGTGCGTTATTTTCTTCATTATAATTGTAGATCTCACCAACTGTTAAAGATTTTCCTATAGGAATATTTTTATCAAGTTCTTTTGCAAGTTCTTGAGTTTTCTCTGGAGTTAATGCTTTAAATTCATACTGATATTTTAGTCTTCCTTTGCGTAAAACTGCTTTATCAATTGAATTAATATTAGCATTAAAAGTACAAAGAAATTTTAGTTTTAATCCGTCTCCTAGTAAGCCGTCAGCTAAATTAAGAATAGTACTTAAGAAAGCATTTCCTTGATTTCTATCTTGTAGCAAAGATTCGCAATCTTCTAAGATAATAACAGAATTTTCTATATCTTGTAGAAAATCTACAAAATCAGAATCTCCTATATATTCAAAAGTAGAACGGTCAAAGAAATAAAATTCTTTATCAGGATTTTCTTGAGCTAAGTGTCTTAATAGATAAGATTTAGCAGTACCATAAGTTCCATGTAGAATAACTAATCCAGAACTCTCACCATTAATGAAATTATTTACTTTATTGTAATCAAAATCATCATTATAATGAGTTTTAATATTAAATTTTGCGGGTTTAAGAGATAATTTTGTTGAATTAAATCCTAATTGGCCTCTAGTTACCCAATAAACAGAACTGGGCGATTCTTCTTTATTTTGTTCATAAAGAGGAATTAATTGTTCTATAGGCAGGTCAGTAAAGATTTCAGAAATGTTTGTAGTGAGTAATACTATTGTTCCGTCAAAAATAATATAACTACCATATATAGTTTCAATTTTATTAGACTTTATATCATAGTTAGTAGTATGATCCATGATAAACACATCAAACTTTTCTTTAAAGTTTTCAGTAGTTTTATCAACATTAATGTCATCAGAAATATAATAATGTAGAGGCCAACGACCAAATAATTCTACATAGGTTTCTCTAAGATTCTGCATATCTGCAGAAAGATTAGTTTCATCCGCGTTAAATTTCTGAATGATTTTTATAAATTTTTGTTGTATATCAAAACTTGTCATAAGTATTATTTTTTTTACTAAATGTACTTTGATGCTAAATAGATTATTATTTATCATTCATAGTCGCGAATTGCTATTCCAATAGGCTGTTGTGGAACATCTGTACCAGAGCCAGACATTTCAAAATATTTAATAGTTAGCATTTTACCGATTAATTTATCTTGATTTTGAAGATATTCATATTTTAATTCTCTTGGACCCATTGGTTTTACTTTAAATGTATATCCATTAGGTGTTTTACAAATAAAACACATATCTTCATCACGAAGACCTTCTTCTATGCCAACTATTGGATATTCCGCATCAATATATTCTTTAACCTTAATCCAGTTATTATTTCGCATACCTGGTTGATATGGAGAGTTTTCTTCTCTTAATACTAAGCCTTCCCAACCTTTACTTACATATTCATCATGACATTTTTTAATAGCTTCCCAACCAGTAATTTTATGATGAGGAACCATAATACATTTTAAGTCATCTTCTTTCCAATTAATATAAGGATTTTGCCAATCGCTTATTGGAATGTTCAAAGATTGTTGAATTGACTTTAAAATTTCAAGACGCTCTTTAAAAGATTTTTGTGTATCAACAATATCATAAATATAATAGTTGATAAATTCAGACTCAGCTACTGTTTTTTGAGCCCTACAAACTCCTGATATTCGATTAAGTGTTTCTCCAGCGGTATATAATTCTCCGTCTAAAATAATATTAGGATTTTCTTTAAAGAAAGCTATTAGTTTAGGATGGTTAATAATATGAAATGTTGCCAAATCATAATTAACAGAGCCTCTTGATGCAGTATGTATTTCACCTTTATTCCAGTACATTAAACAACGTACACCGTTGATTTTAGTACTTTCATAATAAGTTTTATCAAAAATATTTTTTGTTTTAATATCTTTATAAGACTTTGCTAACATTGGCTTAATTTCACCGTTAGAGCCAGTCTTAACTTCTCCAAGAATTTTATCTAAAACCTCTGTTGTTACAGTAGTTGGATCAACTGGACATTCTTTATATCCTTTATCGAGATATTTCTTCTTTTCAGAATTATATTGAAGTTCTAACTGTTCTTTACAAGTACGTTTAGCTTTTCCGTGAGAAATAACTATATTAGGTTGATTGGTTAATTTACCACCTAACATACCTGTAGTTCTAGTAATTACATATCCTTCTAATTCATCATCCCAATTTTCAGAACAATATAAATATACTACTCTGATTTTATTTCGGGAGTCTTTACTGATTAAATAGTCAATCATTTATTATCTGGTTTTTCTGGACATTCAGGACATGGTTTATCTTTACATTTAGATTCCATCTGAAGTATATATTTCTTAAGATTTTCAATTTGCCCAGAAATTCCTTTATAAGGAGTAATTATTCGTTTTAATTCATCAATTCTTAAAGATAGATCAAGAATGTGATTATTCAGTGTTTCCCAATTTTTTCTGCTTATCCACATAACATTCTTCTATTAAATTCCATAAATCATCAATTGTATCTGTAGGAATAATATTTCCATCTTTATCATAGGCTTCTAAAGGAGAATGAGATATTGGCCCATTCTTTTCATACAACCACCAATTAACCCAATCTAAAGCATCAGTACCAAATATATATTCAAATAAAAGATCTGCTGATTGCTCTTGATGTTGTGATAAACCAAAAATAAAATCTATATCGATAATTTTTATTTCACATGCTTCATCAAGCGCATCTCTACCTTTTATTCTATGTTGAATATATTCAGTAAAAACTTTTTTAAGATTTTCCACTGGAACCAAATCCTCCTAAATTACGATCAGTTTCATCTAAAGTATCAACTTCAATCCAATTGATATGTTCTACTTTATTTAATACTGCTTGAGCTATTCTATCTCCTTGTTTAATTATAGCAGTATTATCTCCAAGATTGATTAAAATGACGCCCCAACCGTTACGGTAATTAGCATCAATAGTTCCTGGAGAATTAAGTACGGTTAAACCTTGTTTTAGAGCTAATCCACTACGTGGTCTAATTTGCGCCTCGTAACCTTCAGGAATAGCAGTAAATAAATTAGTTGGAATAAGTGCACGACCACCTGGATAAATAGCTAATGAGCCATCTGGAGATATGGTTGTATTAAATAGAAACTCTGTATTTACAGCAGTTAAATCTGCGCGTAAATCTAAGCCAGCATCAGTAGGATGAGCATATTCAGGAAGCGGATTGCTTGATTTGTTTACTACTTTTATATCCATTGTAATAGAGTAAATTATGAATAATATTTTTTACAGTACATTCATCTACTTCACTATAAAACGCCTTAAGAAATTTATCCTCATTCGTTTTTAAAACAGCAAAAGGGGACTTTCGTGCTGAAAATCCCCCTTTAAGCCGATTAGCACGTTGTCTATCATCTGTATAGCTTTCATCGTAGGCGTAGAATTTTACATCTTCCATTTCTGCTTCGATAAAACGTCTTAATTCGTTTTCAAAAGCTACATCATTGTGTGCTAAATATAATTTCATTAAAATGAACTAAAAATAATTTCCTCTTCGTTACTCGAAGACATTATTTGTTGAATTAAATTAGGAATATTCTTTATTCCTCTGATCCTTAAGGTAGCATTAACATTACTGTCATTAATTACAATCTTATGACCAGATTTTGTAAAAATAACTAAACAATTAGATTGTTCAGCAAGTATAGCTTCAATATCTTTTCTCAATATATGACAATATTGTTTCATAAGTATAATATATTAATAAATATTACAAATATCATTCATCAACTATTATCACTACTATCATGATTATTATAAATTTATCACTGATATAAGTGTTGTTGGAATTTAAATGTAATATCTTGTAAATCGTACTTAGAGTTAATTACTTTAAACAACCGTTGATTAGTAGTAATTTTATCCAAGCCTCCAAGTTTTTTTTCATAAGGACCAATCTTTATATAGTCAAAAAATTCTAAATCAGAAGTATGAATTATAGTTTGTCCCGAATACCAAGCTACTTTAAGCCCTGTATTTTTTATTATTTTAGCAAATCTTCTAATATCTTCATAGGAACTATCTCCTCCTAAAAAAAGAACACAAGTAATTCCTGACGACTGTTTAATTAACTCTAATAATATTTCATCAGTCAATTCTTTTCCTATGTCTTCTCTAAGCCATGGAGAATGACAGCCTTGGCAACGGAGAGGACAGTTTGTCAGATTAATTGCTAAAGAAATCTCATCAGGGATCTCTCTAAAAACAATTTCTGTATTAAGAAACTTTAGCACTTCTTTAAAGATTTTTGATAAATTTCCTCCAAATCCTCAGAACTAAGCATTCTATTACACTTATACAGTACTTTTGTTCCATCGCTGAATACAAATGTTGGAAGATGGCTTACATTATATTTCTCAGCTAATTCAGGCTCATCGTCAACATTAATTTTAATAAGATTTACTTCAGGATGCTGTTTTTGGAAATCATCTACTATTGGCATCATAGTACGGCACATTCCACACCAATCTGCATAAAAATCATACAGTTCCATAAATTCTAGTTTTTTGTTCAATACGTCTACCTGCTGACCAATTTTTTATTCGTGTTAAATATCCTATTACGCGATCATAATAACTAATTTCAAAACTACCACACTTAGGGCATTTAGTTATCGGCACTTTAGTAATAAATCCACAGTTATCACACTCACTATTAGGTACATTGAAAGTGAAATACTTACATCCGACCTCTGCAGCATAAGTAAGAATTTTCCTATACTGTTCTTTAGAAAGATGCTCAGCTAAATTTAAATGCGCTGAACTTCCACCGTCGAGATTATCACCACAGAAATTTCTTCCGTGTAGATAAATTTTATCAAAAATGCTTATATTTGGATCGTTAGGTTTATAAATATAACTAGCATAAAGATTTGTATCAGTAGGGACCCAATAACCATCTTGTTTATCCCGATTATAGAGTTTAATTGCTGCTGACTCGCATGGTGTGAATTCTGTGTTGAACATAAGATCCTTAGTTTTATGTAATTGGTTCTGTTCTTTAATAGTAGTAAAGACCAGATTACAAAGTTGCTCGTAATAAGGGTTTTTATTACATTCAAATCCTAGAAATTCTGCCATTTGATTTAAACCATTTATACCTATTGTAAGATATTGCTTCTTCATATTAATGAATCCGGCGTCATAAGTAGGTAGCATTCCAGATTTTTGAAGTTCTTCTAAACAGCTATTATACGCAGTTTGGTATTTATATATTCTATCTAAAATGCTAATTAAGTAAGGTTTAAAACTAGTTTTTAACCAGTCTATCACATATTCTTTAGGAGCTTGACATCTTCCTTCAGTATTTAAATGGTCGTGATAATCAGGAATGGTTTTAAACCAATCTTGGACAATTCTGTTAAAATCAAGTGTTATAACATTTTTAGAACCAGTCATTTCGCTTAATTGACCATTTGTGAAATTAAACTGGGGCTTTTCTATTTTAGAAGAAAGTCTACAACAACTACTTAGACTATCAGCACTGTCACTTATATAAGTAAAGAAACTATTACCCTCGGCATATTCTTGGCAAGCAAATTCATACAATTCTTCATCCAAAAACTTTCCATCTTGGTAGATGAGACATAAAGATACGACTGGAAAGGTGAGTATGGTTTTCAACCTTTCCTGATTTAGCCAATGTAAAAAGTCTTTTTGCAACCAGTTGAAAGATTCCCATTGTGGCTTAGTCATATCTGGAAATAAAAAGTCTCCGTACATTGTATCATAGAAAGGCTTATCAAAGATTGATATATTCCAAAATACGGATTGATTTCCTCTTCCGCCGCTAGGTTGCATCAGTGTATAACAAATTTGCTGAAAATACTGATGAATTTGGTGTTCTACAGTATTAGGTTTTGTGCATATACTAGAATTAATATTTTCTTGAAGTTTTAGATAATAGTCGTCACCCCAAGCTTTTCTTAAGAAATAATCCATGCACAAAAGTAGGCCAGGAACGGCTATTGCTCCTTTATATTGACTAGAAATAAGAAATATTAAGTTACAAAATATTCCACAGAAACTGTCAATACTTTCAGGTTTAGCACTTAGTCCTCCTAAATCTTTTAAACCGCGAGTTAAGAACGGATACATACTAATAGCTACACAATAGGGCATACCTATTTGACTAGAAGAATCGTGCAAATAGCCTATAGTATTTAAATCTATCAGTAACTGCTTGTAGTTAAAATCAGGATATAATTTTCTAAGTTGATTCTCCAAAATACGAAAATTTATACTCTGATTCTCAGATTTATGAATTTCTGAATTTAACACCGCAATATTATGATTACTGACATTAGAATTATCATCGATTGTAGCGTTTGCTGTATTATCTGATTGAATGTAATTTGTTATAAAATCAATCTTCTTTTGAGCGAAATCTCTAAGTCTTTTATGATCGGCGCGGTATAAAATATAGGCTTTAGCAGTTTTATAATACTTATTTTGCATTAGCCAATTTTCTACCATGTTCTGAATAACTTCTATATCAATTTCACTGTTTTCGGAGGACTGAATTGTTGCTATCGTAGAGTCTACGAACATTGCTAACTTTTCCTCATCATAAGGCTCTTTCGTTGTTTTGAACGCAGCTGTTATAGCCTTTGTAATTTTAGAACCATTAAAAGGTTCTAAAATCCCATTACGTTTTCGTACTTTAATGTAATTAGTCATTCGATGTTTATTACTGTCAAAATACTAAATCTATTTAATCATAATAGTTATACTTCTATTATTGATAAGACTTGTTTAACATCTGTATTTTCTGCACGTATAATATCTATTGCTTCTGTTTCCGAATTAGCATCAACCCATTCTGACAGGATACTGTTCTCAGATGATATAAATCTAATAATATACTTCATATTAACAGAGATTCATTATACGACCAGCAAGAAATACTTTTTCAAATCGATTACAAATATCATTAGAGCGTCCATTACAAATAGTGTCAGTTAATGAGTTGTAAAGATCAAATCCGGTAATTTCTCCGTCTTGTGCAAAGTAATCAGATTTTTCGTTGTAAAAAAGATTTTTATAAGCAGTAATGGGAGTTGTTTCAGAAAGCTTAATTGCTCCAAATTCCGTGTGAAATTTAAAGTTTATACAATTATCAATCCACTCACCTAAGTGATTATAACACTGTTCTTTAGTATAACGTTGATGAGAAATTTGTTTTAGAATTTCACCAATAACAAGTTTCATATTCACTGCTTCTTCTACAAATTTATAGTTAATAGCAGTTTCAGGTTGAAGTTCTTGTACATTTAATGCGTTTGGAGAAAATACACATAAGTTTGTACAAGCAGAGCGTAAAGCTCCAGTATAAAATTTTACAACAGGTTTTCTAGTATCTAAACCATAAATCATACCGATAGCTTTTTGATACCCTTCAAATTCATATTCTCCAGGAATCACAGCCTCAATATTAATACGATTAAATACTAAATCTTCAGTATCCAATTCTCCATCTGGAGTAATTGAAATTTGATTAGCTGGGACAGCTTTTATAAGATAATTACCTTGACAAAGTTTATCTGTTCTATCAACAAATGGTTCAATATATTGCTGTGTAGAAAAGTATTTATTATCCTTTATTAAGGTTGCTTTACCTTTATAAATGTCCTCTAGATTTAAGTCAATTAAATTCATACAAAGTAATTGTAAGTATTAACATTATCTAAAGACAGTTGTCTAAAATATATTTTACAACTAATTTAAAATCTAATCCATTTTTCTCATCAATATTAAAGGTCTCAATATCTTTTAGAAGATTTGCTTTATAATCTAATACTAAGTCATCAATTAATGGAGCTCGATACAAATTACATGGAGAAATTTTTACACCTTTAATTATAGTTCCCTTATATGAATAATATAAATGTTCAAACATTTTAAAGAAATGTGTTTCTCTAAAATTATCAGGAATTAAAAATACAGAAACTCTAGTATCTGTTGGTAAAATTAAAAATTTCGTCTTATCAGTTAATTTAGGATATTGTGTTGTCCATTCAACATAATATGCTAAACATTGTATAAGCTGTCTAAGTAAAGCATTATCTCCTGTGATATTACGTTTAATCTCTTGAATACCTATTAATTTTACTCCTCCGTTCTCATAAAATCTAATAATTCCATCAGAATGTATTTCTTTAAGAGCAATAATATGTCTATTTACAAGAGTATAAGACACTTTAATAATATCTTCAATCACTTCTTCTAAATGAAGAGTTCCCGAATAATCGTAAAACTGTTCACGTCGAAGTTTACAGGATTTGAGTTTAAAAGACATATAGATAGTTAAAGACTTTCGTCACTATGTATATTACGAGATGGCAAAAAATAAGCAGGATTACTCTCTCGAATAACCCTGCTCATTATTAATTGTCAATTATATAAAGCTCAAGCCTTAATACCGAAAGCCATATAAACACCCTTACGAGTATTCTTTGAAGGAGTATAGAAGGACTTAAATACAACGCTCTTGTTGTCTTTAGCTTTCTTCTCTACAGCGACATCAACGTTCTCACGAAGTTCACCAGACTTATAAAGGTCTTTCAGAATATTCTGAGCTTCACTCTTGGTATTAGCACCTTCAAGAACGAAAGGCTCACCATTCTCGGGATAAGCAACAAATACACGTTCCCAATCACGCTTGCCGTTATTCTTCACATTCTCAAACTTATAAGGACGCTCACGAGTATCAGCAACAGCGGGCTCAATGGTCACAGTGAAACCAACACCAGCCTTTAGCTTGGTTTTCTTCTGCAGATAATCATAGCAGAACTGCTTTTCCTCTTTCTCAGTCCAACCTGTGGTGCAGGCTTTACGGGCATTCTTATAAGCCTGGGTAGCATCACCAAGGATACCAAAATGATCGGCTTCGATTTGTTCAATAGCTTCGTTGCGAGTGTCAGCAACAACTTCAAGTTTCTGGAAATTAACAAATTGTGTACTCATAATAACAAATTTTTTTAAATTTAACATTTTTCATTTAGCATATTATCTAATCAATAAAGAATCTAATGATTATCATCATTACTGATGTATTTCAATAATACACATTTATAACTTTTTTCCAAGTAAAAATTTGTTAAAAAGTGTTAAAATGGTAAAAATGAATCTAAAATCTTTCTTATCATATTGGGCATTTCTTTTGGTGAAATTCCAAATGTCTCGAAGTTCGTGCATCCTTTCATAAAATCTTGACATAATGCCGCAAGACCTTTTAGAAAATCCTCACGATAATTTTGACTAGCTGAAGTATCTATCTTTAAAAGAACATCATAACAAGTAATTTTATGTTCTTTATCTCGTTTTTTATTAAGTTCATTAGTTAAATAACAAACCATAGACACTAACGCAATTTTTTCCTTGAAATCACAAGTTAAAAATTCCATTGAAAAAACTTCACTTTGAAGTTTACAAACTTCAGAAAAAGATTTATCAGCCAAAGTCATATCCTTGATAGCCTTTATAGTATGCTACTAGATGTAGTAAGTTTTTAAATTCTTTAAAACCAGCTTGCACCTCAGCATTTGTTACTTTATATACTTTAGTATAATATTCAGGAATTGTACTTACTACTAAACAATTAACCTGCATAGTTGGATTAACCATATTATACTTTTGTTCTACATATAGCTTAAGCAAATAAAGATAAATTGCCAGTTCTCTATTATAATGGAATCGACGCATATTACCATTATTCTTCCAGTCGAAATTACTAAGAATAGATCCTATAGTTTTAAGATCATTAACAACAATAGTATTATTATCAAAGTCTATAGTGAAGTTATCAAGCTTAGCTTTAAAATGTAATATTATTGGTAATCTATCTGGAAAATCACATTCTATATCCATTGTAAAACACAACTCATTTTCTGTTACTGGGTCAGTAATAGCATTCGGATGTAGAATTTTTGAGAATGCTTCATTCTTATTACAAGCTTCAATACATTTCATGGCTTTATCGTAAATACTAGCGGATAAAAACATAGGTTCCTTACCTTCAGTACCAACAAAAGCCATTCTTTCTGCTTTATAGGGCTCATACGCTTCTCTAACCGCTGCTATCTTAGCATCAGTCATTTTACCTTTAAAGTATTCAATTTTATCTGAAGCTTCAAGAATAATATCACGATTCTTAATTTCGTGATTCGGTGCATGATCATATATGTAGTCACATACAAATCCTAACTTTGCAGTTGGTCTACTACAATTAACTAATTCAAAATAGTCAGGTTGTAAATAGATACTATGAACTGCACTGCCAAGTAATATACTATCAGAGTATATAGGAGGCATTTTACCGAAGAACTTATCAGGAGTTCCTCCTTGGTCAGGATTTATATTACCTAATCTAGAATTGCTGACATAATGCGAATACTCTTTTGAGAAATAAGTCGCATCGTCAACCTTACCTACTTTTAATGTTTCTGTAAGTGCCTTGAATTTGATATCGTTAATCACAATAAACTTATAATAATTTTATTATAAACGTCAATAATATCATCAATGTGTAATCTATCTATTCTAGGCACACTTGTATCATGTAAATTGTGAGGACGACTAATGCAAATAGCAGGAAATCCTACTGTCAATGCTTGCCTCACATTATATACAGAATCATCTATAAGTAAGTCACAGTGTCCCTTTATTTTATCAGCTTTATTCCCAGATTGAGTATAAGTCTGATAAATAGGTTTAATTGGAAGCCCTAATTTTGCTAAATTAATTCTAGTAAATTGTTTACTATTAACTCTTTTGGTAGCATAAATTGTTGGTTCAAAACCAACAGGACGTTCTAACAAATTTAAATTTTCCCAAAAATTTCCTGAATGACGTAATGCCCATACTTGTCTAGTAATAGCAAAACTATCATTTGGATTTACAAATGGGAATTGATTAAAAAATTGTTCACTAAATGATACTATTGTATCATCAATGTCTAATGCAATTCTAAGGGCTTTATTATTGAAAATCTTCAATATCATAGAAGTCTCCTACGAAAATTCCATCTTCAGCAAGCTCAGTGCAAAGATCATCAAAATTGTCGGACTCAGTCCAATCAAATCGATCGAAAAGCTCATTATATAAACGTTCTTTTGCTTGTTCTAAGCTATTAGCGATAACTTTTTCGATGTAGTTATCTGACTGATCACATATAGGAATTAAATAAATATTCACTTCTTAATTAAATTTAGAAAATACGTATAAGGAAGTATTACTACTGGTTCTGGACTAGGAGTCCCATCGTTAAATGATTTTTTCCAGCAAATAATAAACGGTTTATCTTTTAACGGGCATTCTTCTTCAATTTTATAATAATTAGGTTGAGAAGCTGTATGTTTTGATTGAATATATACAGGTAAATCACCTCTTCTATCAAAAATATCTATTTTCTTATCATCTAAATTCTTAGATTCAGATCTAGAACTACATACATCGTAACCAATGTCTTTTAAATCATTTACAATCTTTAATTCAAAAGCGTTTCCTTTTGTTCTAGATTGTTTTGCTTTAAAAGCTTTTTTAGTAGTTTCATCAACCCATCGAAAAATGTTACCATCGCGTCCAGTTTTTCCATAGTTTACACATCTTCCTTTAATTGTTCTCACTGATAGTCCAGTAGCTTCAGAAGCTTCTTCCAGTGAATGATACTCTGTTTCAGTACCGTTTTTATCAGTACAAATACAGGCTGTGTTATAAATTTTCTATTTCACAATTAGATAGTTTCTTTAACACGGTCTATTATACTCCACAAAAGTTGTTTACCTTCAGCTCTACCATGTAGTTTAATAAAATCAGAAAAATCTTTAGCATTATATCTTCTAGGAATAAAGAAATAATGCAAATCGGGATATAATTTTTTTAATTTTCTCATTGCATTAATACCTGGTATATCAGTATCAAACCAAACAACTATATGTTTAAATCTTTCTCGTAAATCATCCAAAATATGTGGTTGAATAAATGTGGTTTCAGATTGTGGTGCAATAGCAGGAATATTATATTCCGCTAAAGCACACACATCTTTCATAGATTTATTAATAATTAATAACTTTCCACTCTTAGGTAATTGTTTATAACCTTGAATGGTTTTTTGACTAATATTACCAATAAATCGCAATTTAGATTGTGGCATATAGATCTTCCATTGCTCTAAGCCTCCCTTTTTTCCAAAATAATAACCATAAATCGGATTATGCTGTGCTTTTCTACAAAAGATATTTCCATTTAAAAAGACAGTTTTTACCGAAAAAACCTTATATTTTTGTAAAGTAGATTGACTTACTCCAAACTGCTTCCACCAATCCAATTCTTTATCAGAAAAATTATCCAATTCAACTTGTATTTGAGTATTTTTTTCTTGCTGTATAAAGACAGGAGTCTGTCTTTTTGGAGCAATTGCAGATTTTGCAGACGCTTGAATATGAAAATCATTTGCTATAATTTTAAGTGCTTGATGATAACTACAGTTATACATTTTCATAACTAAATTAAAGCAATTCATATATTCGCCAGTTGCAAAATCATGTAAAATTAAAACGCCATTTGAATTACGATAAAACCCACAAGTTGGACTTCTATCTTCTCTTATTGGAGAAAGAATTAATTTCCTTGGTATTTGACTTAAGTGAAGATAATTACAAAAAATTTGTTCTTCTGTAAGAGACTGAAACAAGAGTTCTTTAGTTATATCTTGAGTTATAGTAAAATCCATGTCTCTTTATATAGCTAAAAACCTCTTGTTTCAGATAATTTTTAGCCGAGTCTATTTATTCATTAAAGTCCAAGATCTTCCAAATCGAATGAACTCTCATCTTGAGGAGTATCTTGTTTCTCATCACCTTCCATAGGAGTTGGCTTAGGAGCGCCAAATTCTTTAGCTTTCTGCATTTCATAGGTAGAAAGGACTACATCTCCAATATAGTTATCGGAAATGAAACTTTCGCCTTGTCTATTAATACCTACGATTGTTGGAAAAGATAACTGAGTATAACCTTGTTTGTTTACATATCCAGTAAACTTAACGTTAGTTTCCTTACCTTTTGCAACATTAACAACTTTAACAAAGGCGTTAGCCATATCGTCAAAATTCTTAAATTTGCTACTTACGGCTTGGAATTTTAGATAACCTTCAGGATTTAAAACTTGAAGAGTCTGAGCAATAACAGCCTTAGTATTTTCCCATCTAGAAGCACGTTCATACTCATGGCCATCCTTTGCAGTAGCTACAGGACGAACAGTATCGGCTTCAGTTGGCCAGAAAATAGACATGTTAGCGATACCAGTCTCATTCTCAAAGTTTATAGAAAGAATTTTATATTTAGTTTCTTTACCAACCTCTTTAATTTCAGCTCCTGCAAACTTTACAGTGTGAATTTCAAAAGGAGTAAATTGACGTGTGGTTCTTACAGCAGATTGATCAGATAAAGAAAAACTTAATTCCATATTAATTTAAATTAGAATGTTAAGTCCAAACCGTTAATATCGGTGGAACTATTATCAAGATCTAAATCTTCTAAGGAATCTAATTCAATATCATCGTTAATTTCTACAGCATCCAGATCTTCTACACTAGGTATTATAGAACGATCTCCTACAAGATAGAAAATTCCATCTTTATCTGTAGGTTCAAAGGTAAATTCTGTGCCATATTCAGATAACTTAGTATTAGCTGCACCTCTATAAGAGACAGTCAAAGTTTTAGTAAGTTTATTACCACTTTTAACTCCAAGTCGCTCAGATTTACCAATTGAAGGTACCATAGTATCACCGTGTTTGCGGTAATGAATATGAATAGTATCACCTGCTTCAACACCTAATGCAGATGCAGCAGCAGGATTAATCAGATACTTACTATCTTCAAGAACTAGTTTGGGAGTATCTCCTCCCAAAACTTCTTTTGCAGTACTAGTCGATGCTTTAGTTGTACTAGTCTTCTTACTAGTATCTACAGTAATCTCTTCTTTACCTATGAATGTAATTTCACCAGTTGTGGGATTTACATCATAATGGAACAAGATGTCAAGTTTCATTAGTCTTCGCTATTATATTCATTTATTCTATCTATTACCATCTTCAAATCATTATCAATATAAAGCTCGTTAAAAAGTCCCATAGGACTCTTACCGGTATTTGTGCCATCACTGTTGGTCATAAACTTATAGGATGGATTACCATCATCGTCACGGAGTATAGCCGTGAACAATACATAAGTAAATAAGCCTTCCAACGTGATTGTTGAATCAATCATTTTCACATAATCCTATATTTTCATATAGGTGTAGACTATGTATTCATAAATTCTTTATATTTAATGAAAATGTATCCTTTTACATTTTCTATTTTGTGGTTACAACAATTAGATATACTTGTAGTACTAACATTTAACTCTACAGAAGCTTCTTTAGCAGTTTTAAATATTTTAACTAACTCCTTATTTAAGTTTAAAACACAAATACTATTAGAAGTAAATTTTATAATTGGAGTAATATCGTCTTTATATCTCCAAATATAACCTCCTGCACTGTTATGATTTATAGTATGTCTACAGCAGTGCCCTATATTTGCTTTGTCAATATTTAAAGCTTGTGCTGCATCAACAATTGAGTCCCATTCACGAATGAAATTACCTTCTAAGTCAAATTGTTTTATTTTTCTTCCTTGAATAAGTTTAATAGCCTCTGAAACTTTTTGCTTAGTATCATCAGATAAAACTTTTCCTTTATGACTTTCTGAAATTTTTTGTTTAGTAATTTCATCTCTAGGTCGTCCTCTTAATTTTGCTGCTTTCCTTTCTAAGGATTCTTTGGAAAAATGTTGATTCTGATTACCATCTCCACCATCAGTAAGATTAGTTAATCGAAATCCCCATACTTTCATTTGGCAAATCCAAAACTGTTCAAACCATTTCCAGTCATCGTATTCACCAAATTCAAGAGAATCGAGTTCTTCAATCAGAATTTCATATCCTTCATCGAGCTCTTTATTAATCCAATTATAATTATAGTTATACTTATAATTAGACTTTTTAGCTCTTCTAGCCGCACTTAAGTGTTGATTTAATCTTCTGTTTAATTGTTGTTTAGATTTTCCTACATACCTAATATTATTAGGATTTCTAGTAGAACTTAATGAGTAAATAATAATTTTCATATAATTAAATTTTTAAGACATCTAATTATATGTATATAAAATTTACATCCAAAATATTTTATAAAGAATTTACATCCCCATTTCGAAATTAAATAATAAATTTAATTCCTACGTTCCCGATCCGGAACTAGTCGTTACACGCGCCCGTTATTAAATATTAAACTTAATAACTGCTTGGCTCGGCATTGCCATGACATAACTGTTTTAGGTTTCGCCGAATTAGGGGTTATACAGGCAAATATTATTTACCAAGAGTTTTAATTTTGTAGTAAGGATTGATTCTATCACCAGTATTCTCACTATGAGTCATAATAACAACGTATAAATCGTCTCTCATACTCATAGCACTCTTTAATACTTGATAAGCGTGTTGAGCCATAAGTGTAAATTTATCATACCCTTTCTGATCGGCTTTGTCCATCGCCTCAAAAGCCATTACATATTGATAATCATCAATAATTACAACTTTAATATCAGGTCGCTTTGAATTGATATATTTTAAGACAGTTTCTATATTATCTACATTAGCTGTAGTATAGAAGTTACCAGTATATCCATCCTTAGTTTTAACGAAAGCAGGATATTTCTTCACTGCTCCTTTAATACCAGGACGTTTACCAGTAGTGGAGATGATGAAAGTAGATTGAGGATCCAAATTACGAATACTAGTTGACTTACCGGATCCACTCTCGCCAACTATAGCAAGCATTTCAGCCATATTATATAGTAAAGTTTAAGTTAGAAGTATTATTCATCTTAGATTTCTCTTCAGATCTAATTTCTTCAGATTGTAATAAATTTAAGGAACTTGAATAATATCCATAATCATAGATTTCTTCGCTTCGAGGTAATTCATACCAAATATTATTCTTTCCAAAAAATACTACAGGAATTTCTACTTCAGATTCACCATATCTATTCTTTAAGATTAGTAAACTTCTAAAACAATTATTAAGTTGTTCAACATCATATTTATTATATCGTTTAAGACCATCCCTAAAAGGATTGTAAATTGCTATTACAACTTCACAATCTTGCACGATATTCCCACTATCCTTAGTATCATTCAATGTAAATGCTGATTTATTAGCTTTAAAACGTTCTATATTACCTTGGTCCCTATTAGTTTGTTGAATATAGAGCCAACTCATATTAGTTCTATTTCTCAAGCTAACACCATACTTAGAAGTTAAATCAATTTCTTCTTTTAATGTACGTCCCTTAGCTGGAGTTTCAAGACTAACATGATCTACTACACCTAAAACTATTCTATCAGGATCATATGGAGTATAGACATGTTTATTTTCAGTTTCAGAGAATTTTCCATATTTCTCTAACTGCTGCATAGTAATTGCATAAATCGTATCGGCATTTACATTTTTATCATAGATGAATAAATGTTTTTCCACTTTTTTCATCCATTCTTCACTCTGTTTTACTAAGTCATATATATCATCAGATAATATATAACCTTTCTTTCGAGATAATAGTTCTTTAACTGACACTTCTATATTATATTCATAATACAGATGTATAGCTAAAAGTTTCGCCATTAACATTTCTGCGGTCATTTCAAGTGAAAAGTAAATCACTTTAAACTTATCATCATCAAGATGTTTAACTAATGGCATGTAAATATAAGAAAAGATAGCATATGAAGTTTTACCACTTCCAGAATTAGAAAACACTAATGTATTAGTGCCTTGCATTACTCCATCAGTGATTGAATCGACTTTTGGTAATCCAGTAGAAATACCTTGATTCTTTTTCTCTCGTCCTCGATCAATTTGTCTTAGTAGAGATTCGTGAATCATATTTGTCGCATCATAGAATGGTTAAGTAAACCTTGATCTTGCATTTCTTCCAAATTTAACCAATCATTATCTACTAGAAATGAATCTAATGTAGTAAATTGATAGTTATTTTCTTTACCAAGATCTACTAATTCTATAATACGTCGGTGTCTTTCTGGATTAAACCTAATTGCTTTGCCATAAAATCTACCAGCGTCCTCTAAAGAATCAAATTTTTTTGAAATACGTTTTAACTTGTATTCAATTCCATTTACAATTGTACTAACAGGATAGTGTTCATACAACTCTTGGAACATGTCAAACGAAGCTTTAAAATAAGCTTTCTGGAAATTTTGATTTAATGGTACGTCAAGTGGATTAAATGTTTTTCCTTTTTTAGGAATAGTATATGATGAAAGGATAATTCCTTTTTCCTTTAAACTTTTTAATAAATCTATAATAGAACCTCTTGCTTCTTCAGGCAAGTTAAAATAGCGATGTATAGTTTCTTGTTCATCTTCTTCTTTGCTTAAAAGAAGAATCTGTAAAAAGAATAGTTCATTCGGAGAAATTTTATATTTCTCAAAAATAACGAACTCTTCATCAAGCATCAAATTAACATGTTTCATTTATACAAATTAAGTAATCATATACTTAATCTGTTGGTAATTTAGTTACATATCACTAAATTATTATGAAATAGGTTAATAGAGCCTGCAGGAGTTTCGATTTAAGTGCCTTCAGGAAGTTGAACTTCTTTCTTAAGTTTAGCCTTAAGACTTTCAATTTCCTTTTTAAGACGTTCAATCGTGAGTTCTCGACTCTTTAACTTCATAGCGAGCTTATTATATTCAGCTCTGGTATAAAATTCAGTCATTTTTAAAATCGAAAATTGAGTTGTTGTAATTTTCTTTTATATGTTTCGTATGGTTTACCTTGTAGCATTAACATTAAATTTTCTTCATCTAATGTAATAAAGTTATCATTACTTCTTGATTTTTGCATCCATTCAGTTTCAACAGTTCCTGCGAGAATTATTGTAAAGAATTCTGCATGTTTATTTTCTCCGTTAAGTCGAAGACATCTTCCAAGAGTTTGAACAGCTTTAGTTTTACTTGAATTCACACCTAACATAATACCTACATCTACTGAGGGTATTGAGATTCCCTCTTCTGCAAGCTTTACTGTGTGTAATATTCCGGTAGGTTTTGCTGCAAATTCTTCTAAAGTCATGCGATTCTTTTGTTTTCCTTGTTTTCCTGTAAACACATATCCATTTTTAAAGGATTCAGCAGTTTTTACATTAGAAGAAAACGTAATAATTTTACTATCAGGTCTTGCGTTAATGATAGCTTGTGCTACACGTAATTTTGCTGGGTGGTTTGCTATATAAGCTTTTCGTTTAGCTAAAGTTCGATTTAAACCCATTGCATGATAAGTGACTTCTTTAAGGATATTACTCCACTCATCAGGATTTTTACAAATCGCACTAGTATATTCCTTACGATTTTCAAATCCTTTAGGTCCAGTCATTTTCATTGCTAAGTTAAAATCAAATCCAAAATACTCAAAATGTTGTATAAATTCCTTATTATATTCTTTATAGATACTTAAATCATCTGGTTCGACAATTACAACATAATCAGTATATTTAGCAATCCATCCATTAAGAGCTGCTTCTTGTAAAGTTATTGTATCTACCACAGGAGCATGTTCAGCTAGAAGTACATCTCTTCCATCTAATCTTTCAAATGTTGCGGTTAATCCAAGAATTAACTTGTATTTAACTACTTTGAAAACATTCAAAAGTTTTGTAGCAGCACATCGATGTACTTCATCTAAAATTAGTAAATCACAAGAAGTTTCTCTTTGACTTGCTCCCATCATCACTTGAACATCAATATTAAAAATGAGATCATTATCTGTTAAAACATTTATCCATTGTTGTTTTAATGCAGTAGTAGGAACTAAAATCAATACAGATAAGTCTGGGTATTTAGTTCTTAGTAGTTTAATGGATTTCATCGCTAAAAAGGTTTTACCAAAACTTGTACAGGCTACTATAGTACCTTTACCTTTAGCTTTTATCCATTTATTTACTGCTTCATTTTGTCTAACATCACGTGAAACGGGAGTAAATAGATCCATGTTTAGAATAAGTTAAAGTCTACTTAACTTTTTCTTCTGGATCAACAATATTATAATTCTTTACTTTAGCTACTTCGAGTATTTCAGCTTTCTTATCCAGCCACTGTTTAGCCTGAGCTTCACATTGTTCTTGGAAACGATATAATACCTTATTACTTAAAAGTTTCAGTTGATCCGAAGTTAAGTTTGCATATTTATCTCTACGGAGTCTGCACATAGATCTAAATTCAGCATAAGACAATCCTGTATCAATAATTTTAAGATTGATATTAGGATTCAAATGAAGCTCTTTCTTAATAAGTTCAAGTCTATTTTGAGCCTTACCTGTTACAGGATCTTTAATATATAGACCCTCGGGGTAAGGTGTTTGCATTTCCTTTTGAGTCAACCAAATTCCTAAGCGAAGAATAAAATTCAAAGTAAGATGACTATTATTAAATAGTCCGAGGCCGTCAAGACAAGCGCTTTGAACAAGAGTTATTGGAATACGAGTATATTCAGTAGGAATACCATCCATAACCTGTCCTATAGCATATTGTTCAATATTAGGAATTTCTGCTTTATTCTTACTTATAATAGCACGAACAGCTTCAAAACATTGAGTATATGTAAAATTCTTTTCGGAACGAAGCCAACGAATTAACAATTCAGCACGACATCTCATAATTTGCTCATTGACAATATCAAGAAGCACAAGACGTCCTGGATTCTTATCATTCTTATTATAAAGCATTTGATTACAATGATCAAGAAAATGTTTCAACTCTTCTTCACTACAATCAATTAATTTTACTTCTTTTTGAGTTCCATTAATTTTTGGGCCTTTCCAAATGTAATTACTAGTATTGTCAGCTTTGCTTAATGCTGTCTGGAGTGCATCTCCAAATTCTGTTGCCATATTATTAAAATTTACTTTTAACTTGTAGTCATAATTTATCTATTAAAAAATATTTAATCTAATATCAATGTAGTTGTCTGTTTAGTTTGTATAGGGACAAATTTTAAAAACTGCACATTAGTATAGTTATAAGGAACAAATTCTTTCCCATCAAACCATTTATCAACTCCCGCTTGGATATATCTTAAAGATACATATCCTTCATCCCCATTTTTAGGTAGAACTCCTTCCCAATTTGGAAAACGGACACACATTATATATTGAAAATCATCGTCAGTAAACTCTAAATTTTCAAATACATAAGTAATATAACCCATACCTTCTTGTACAGAAGCTAGAAGTTTAGCGTGTATAGTTATTTCGTTAATTTCCATTATGATTTTTATGTTTCTTTTTTTCTAAATCTGCAATGTGCATATTAAAATCATAATAGTCAAAACAACCATATTTAGCAAAATCACTTAATAGTGTATTCATATCAGGGATACACGGATATTTTAAACAGCTCTTACAGCTACGTTCAGGATATCTATAAGTAAATCCATCCTCATCTTTAAATATATTTATCGAGTTGCCCATAATACAACAGCTAGAATAACTGTAGTTATAACACTTCCTCCAGCAACAAAATTAGAACAAGTTAATGATTTCTTTAAAAAATCTTTTTGCTCATTCAATGCATTTATTTGAACTTTATACTGAGAAAGTTGTTCATTTCTAAGAGAATCTATTGTGTATGTATTATTAAGAATAATACTATCATTAGATATCTGCTGTTGTAATAAATTGACTTTTTCTTGTAGATAAGAATGGTCCACAAATATTAAATTAGCTGTCTTTAACTGTCCTGGCGTAATTGCTATCATTGTATCTAGCAATGTAGTCTGTGAAAAAGAGGTAGTCGTCAGACACGTTATTAGTAAGAATAGTGTTAGTATTCTCTTCATGATTTCTTTCTACTTCTACAATTTTAATTTGAATACTATCATTCTTTTGAATTAAAGTAATATTTTCAACTTTAATACTATCAATCTTATTAGATAAAGAATCTATAATTCGTTCAGTATCAGGCAAAGATTTAACAGTTCTATTGTATATCCATATACATGAAAATACTAAAATAATCAAAATAAGTAGTATGATTCCTATAATTTTAACCTTTTCCCACTTGTTTAGCATATTTTAATAGTTCGGAACCTTTTACTTGTATATATTCTTGTTCTATAAGATAATGCTCTGGAGCATATAATAAGGTTAAAGTACGTCTTAAAGAACGTTTTTCTTTGGGAAATCTCTTATAAGACTGAGATTTATTAAGATTTAAAGGCTTAGCACACGAGATATATCTAGAATCTGCTAAACGACAGGAATTAGGTGTATATTCAAAGATTTCCTCTAAATAAACATACCTCTTACTTACTCCTACAACATTATTATCTTTTACGTATATTAAGTTCATTGAACATCTGTTTTAATTCCTCTTCAGATTCTAATAGAGCTTTCATATATTCCATAAGTGTAATAGTCTCCTTATTTAGTTTAGATATAGCACGATATCTACATATCCGTTTAACACAACTTGCTAAAGACATTCCATATCCTGCAGATCTAAATTCAATTCTAGGATTAGTTTTACTATTTACTTGTTGAGGAAGATATAAATCAAATATTCCATCATAATCTGTCAAAGAAGGTTCTAAAATAAAATCAGCTTCTTCAATTCTCATACCATAATTTGACTAGCATCTCTAGCTAAATCATCTGCTAATTCATTATACATATCCCCATCATGACCTTTTACCCATTCAAATAAAACTTCTACTCCAGAATTTTTAATTTGACCAAAGATTAAATCAAACTGTTCCCATAACTTTGGATTTCTTTTTCTTTTCCAATTTAAAGATGCACAGCCAATTACATATTGACTGTCTGTTCTAATAATAATCCGAGAAAATTGTTGAGGTTTAATTGACTTTAATGCAACAATTACTGCGCCAATTTCCATTTGATTATTACTAGTATGAGGATACATATTAGAATATTGGGCAATTTTTTTGCCGTCTTTTACAAATACTATTCCTATCCCTCCTTGATCTCTCAAAGGTGAATAAGCTCCGTCTGTATAAACAATTAAATCTCCCAATGTTTAAATTATTAGTAATTAAATAATAAAACCTAGCCTTGTTGTAAGGTGCTTCGGTCTTACTAAGGCTAGGTTAGCGTATTTTATAGTTATACCAACTCCGCCTTCATCTTGTTGAGAAGGCCAGCAATAGTCACTAACTTTATCGGTAAGTTAGAAACCGGAAGCACATTTAATTTATAATACACATTATTACTAAAAAATCCAAGTACTTTAACATTTATTAACATTAAGTTGTAATATACTTGAATCTATATCAGTTGAGTCTGATTTAGTTTTTCTTAATAATAATTGATATGTATTAAGAAGATGAGATAATTCCATGTCTTTAATAGGAATTTCTCGGTCTTTACTTTTCCAAACTAAATCCCCAGAATTTCTCATCCTTAACCAAATTTCTTGTCTTATATCATCAATTGTAGCATTCATATCAATACCACATAATATGTTCACCTGTTCGAGACAACACTTGATTTATTTTATACTTAACAAGCATTTCAGGTATCATATTAGGCGGAGTCATCCCATATTGGATAATTGCACTAACAACTTGTCCTACTTTATCGGAAGGAACTTTATCAGATACCCAATCTGCTATAAATTCAGGACTTATATTTCCAGAATTAAGACAATCAAGAATTTGTTGTCTGTCCATTACTTAGGTTATTAAAATGAAGATTTTCATTAGCTAAAGCCCACATATACTTATCGGTATCTTCAATAATTTCATTTGCTACAACGATTTGAAAATCAAGATTTAAAGCACTGAGCTTATGAAATACTTTACGCATCGCTTTCGATTCAGCAACTCTCCTGCCGATCTCTGCGTCAAAAGTATCTTCAGGTTTTAAATGAGCAGTAGCTTTTACTTTAAATGTTAAAGAAAGTGGATCTATATCATACTTCTTTAAAAGTCTATCTATTTCTGGCCCAGAAAGAGTAAAGTTTTTAAAGATTATTTTGCAAACTAAGATAACTTCTGTATCTTGATTTATAGTTGCAAAATATTTATTTATTACATGAAGTTTCATTAGAGTTGATTTAAGTCAGTCTGCTCTACACTAGTAGCTTCAGCAACATATCTCAGATGAAGTTCACCGTTCTCACTTTCAATACCGTCACCAGGAGCTAAATATTCCGCAATTAAACCATTTTGCTCAACAGTATTTGACTCGCCAGATTCATATCCTTCAACAGCTTTAACCAACATCTTAGTGGCCACGGCTTTAAGTTCAGCAGGGCAAATCTTATTATCTGTCGTGTTACAAATAATGGTAGCAACCTTCTCAAAGTCAAACTGACGAATGACATCATCAATCATCGGCTTTACCTCTAAAGCATGAATTAAACTCATGATAGCATCAATGCCACCTTCACAAAATTGTTTAGAAACAAATTCTTTTGTAAACATAATTTAAAAAATTTAATTTTTTATTAAAAATAGTTAATCTAAAAGATTTAACAAAATACAATATTTTCTTGAGGAATTTTAGTGATATTAGAAACACTTTCTGCATCTATTACCACTATCGGGCCATTACTAAAGAAACAAACGTTGAATGGTTCACAAAGAGGTGAACTATCTAAATGCTCACAGTAATTGTTTAATGCACATATCTGACAATCATCATCATCTATATGAGATTCTTGAGTTTGTCCAAAATAAATATCATTATCTATTTTGATAATTTTTGAATCAATGTCAACTGTAACTTTCATAATAATTCAATATTTTTTTGAAAATTATTTGATTTAACAAAAGGTTTAATAGCAGCTGACGACAATGCTTCCTGTAAACTAATAGTTCGAGATTGATTTAAATCTTTTACTGAATTTATTTCTTCTTCTGCTTTAGCTTTAAACCCTTCAGGAAATTCTTCAGTAAGTTTATAATATCCGTCACTAGAATCTGAAAAAAAATATTCTGGGCATACTTTACAATCTAGTTCACATTTACTACATGGATCCTCATCACCATCAATCAAAAATCTTTTATATACACATCCACGAGCATATACTAGCCCTTTATCAGTATCTATATACATTACCAGTTTGTATAGTATAGGTCATATTGATCATTTTCTTGAGCAATATTCCAATAAGTTTTAATTGTATCTCTTATATCAGTATATATTTCTAATTCTTCTGTCCATTCTTTAATACAAGCTTCAGAATCTTGCATGTGTTCATATGCAATTCTGGCAGATTCTTCAGATTTACATCCCTGAAAAAGCTCCTTATAATTTTTATCTTTTTCATCTTGAATATAATCTTGCATAGATTTAATATAGGCATTAAATTCATGCATATTATATTCATATAATTCTGGGGTTACTTTAGTTTCTTCATTAGTATATCTAAAAATACCTTCTCCACTTAATGTTCTGGCAGGAGTAGTACACCAATATCCTAATTCGATTCTAATACCCGAAGTATCTCGTCTTTTCAAGTAAAAACTTAAATACTGACTCATAATTTAAATTTTTAATTAATAAAAAAGGAGACTAGGTTATCCAGTCTCCTTATAGTACCCTCTAAAGGATTCGAACCTTTATTTTAGGTTCCGTAGACCTACGTTCTAATCCGTTGAACTAAGAGGGCTTAGAAAGTTAATCAATATCAAAACTATAATGTCTCATATCATGACATAACTCACATTCTTGAATATAATGTATTGTTATATATTCATTACAAAGCATACTTGTGTGTTTACATTCATATACTTTTATAGTTTTATATTTATGTTCACATTTATGTTTTGAATTCTTTTTAAATAAACACATGATTAAGATAATTTTTCATTAATTCTATTATCTTCAATATCAGTAAAGATATTTATATAATCACCATCATCACTATAAGAACCAGCTTCTGATATATAGCGTTTATTTACTCCATAAGCCATTCCATCATCATCATAAACATTAGGAACAATATCTAATTTTTTATCATCAATGTTAAATCCTAAAACCCCATCTTTTTCAACTGCTCCAAGATGACATAATATTTCTCTTAAAGTTAAAGCATATACTGGCCAACCTTGAAAATCAATGTTAATAATTCTATCGTTTCTCATAATTTACGAATATATACTCATTTTTCCCTCACTCCAAGCTTTCCAATACATTAGATGATAATCATCTAGATTATCAACATATTCTTCAATATATTTATAGTACTTTGGGTGAGAAGTATATTTTAGTTCTCTAATTATATATTCTCTAAGATTTTGATCCATTATTTTTGTTGAATTATATGGTCAAATGTACCAGTTTCTTTATCTCTAAAACACAGCATATTATCAATTCTTCCTACCTTTTTAGACCAAACTGAAACGATAATAGCATCTTTACTTGGTTCTCCAGTTCGTTTATCAATTGGTATTGATGTAATTTTACCTTTAAGCCATTGTATAGGTGAGTTAGATTTTACTTGACACCAAGAAGTTGGTAAAGCAATTTTAATCTTCATACCAACATAAAAATCAGTTATATACTTATTATTTCTCATGTTAACATTTTCATTAGTTTAACAACAGGATTAGAGGTATTATCTTCTGATGGAATATAACTTAATTCATTAGTATCTATATAACCATGACGCTTATACCATTTATACGGCTCAGAATTTAATTCTGACCATAAGTAGACTTCTTTATATCCAGCTTCTTTAGCTAAATTCTCACAATCTTCTAAAAGAAGATTACCATAACCTTTCTGTCTCTCAGTAGTATATACTGACACACCGGAGATAGTTGCTTGTTTTATGTATTGTACTTTATCGGATTCTCCATCATAAATAGGTTCAGCAGTAAAACTTAATGTTGCACTTCCATATCCATCATTCGTAATACATATAATACTTTCACCCCAATCCCATTTATTTTTATGATGAACGATTGTTAATTTATTATTCATAAGATATAAATATCAAAATATATTATTAAATTAATTGTCCCAATAATTAACACAACGTATTGAACAGTCCAATTAAACCAATCACAATGATATTTATTTTCAAATTTAATCGATAGAAAATAAATAATAAAACTAATAATACTTATTATTAAACTTTTAGGCATACATTTCTTTGGGTGCTTCAAGTGCAAGACTCATAGGAATTAGACCACGATAGTCAAATTTATTTTTGTTGAGCCAATCAGTTAATTCCCAAGCACCAACTTCATCCGTTGCAATACCAATAATAAATGATTCATAAGTTTCTTCTTCATCATTTGTCATACTTGACATCGGGCGAAGAAATGGATAACATATTTCAATAGGATATTTGTTGTTGAGGACATTTTTACTGTCAAGTTCAACTGATTTCAATTTATGTACTTTACCGCAATGGGAAAAATACAAATCGTGCGGAAGTCTTTCGCTAAACTCTTTTATTAGAACAGAATAGTCATTTACATTCATGATATTTCCTTTTCAGTTTTGATATATTCATTTTCTAGCAGCCATACTATCATGGAGTAGGATGCTTCAAGCAAGTTTATACTTACTTCTTCATGCTCTTTCCATACAACATCATAGTAGGATATTGTAATCTGCCACTTTTGGCTTCTATTTGAAAAGATATCAAGTTTATTGCAGTCATTATACTCTCTTAATAATTTCAACAATGCACCAAGAGACCAACAAGGCAGTACTTGTGGATTTTCTATACATTCTGCATATTTGGGAACTATCCAACTTTTAGCTGGAGTCATTGTTATTATATATCTTGAATCATCAAAATCATAGGAATAACTCATGTCGGCAGTATCAGGATTCAATCCTAATTCTACTAATTTCTTACTTTGTTCTATTGTTGTGTAATGTTGCATTTTATTCTCCTTTCTTTACTACTTTAATCTTAGAAATAGGAATAGGTTCATATACTCTTACTTGCCAACAGTTTTCTTTATAGTTATTATGTCTTGATAAGAATGGGTTATATTCTACTTGTAAAACAACATTACCATAATATTTAGCCTCTTCAATGTCAGTAGCAAGATAAGTACATCTATCTACTTCTTTAACAATATTACCATCATTATCAGTTACAAATCTTCTACCATAGAGAATACCTTCTTTCTGAATAGTTTCCCAATTTTCTTCTGATGTACCATGATAGAATATCATTCATTATTCTCCTTTCTGTGCTATTACTTTTAGGTCGTTGTACAGTAATTTAAGTGAAGGGCAAGATATAGAGTTCATAGTTGCGGCATGATACAAATCAGACATTTGTTCTTTCGTAGGCTTCCAGTGAGGAAAATGTTTGGTAGATTTTTCGTCCATCTCTTCCACTTCAAGGGTATCAATAAAACTTTTAATAGTCTCTAAAGTAAAATAATGATTTTCGTCAGCCCATGAGGCAAATGAGCCGTTTTCACAATAAGACACTTCTTCTTTTTGTCTTCTCTCTATCTCCGCTACAACAGCGTTTTTGTCAATATATTGTGTCATAATCTTTAATTATTATACATTCCTTCAGGCATCTCCAATGCAAGTCCCATCGGAATAAGACCACGTAGGTCAAAATGTTTAGATAATAGCCAATCGATTTTATTAATCCACACTTTTCTGTGAGCAGTTGGAGCATTAAAAGAATCATACTCAACCTTTTCCTCCTTAGTCATACTAGACATTGGACGGAGATAGGGCTTTATTTGGTAATACATTAAACATTCATCTTCATTAGATTTTAATGTTATAATATTATCACCAATAACACCGTATAAAATATCATCGTTTTCTTTTATATCTTCATTTAATTTAAAGACACGGCAATGAACTTTATACTGCAACCTTGCAGAAATATCCTTCATCAATAGTTCTTTTTCTTCTTGTGTCATAATTAATAAGAAGTACCTTTACAGATTAGTTTTCCACATAATTTGACTGCAACTGTAATATTATGTTCGTCTGGTTCCATATAAGTACTATAATATCCGACATCGTGTTCCGGATGTGATACTTCAATAGTCAAATTTTTTGAAAGAAATTCAATTAATTCTTCTTGTGTCATATTACTCTTCTTTCTATGTGATTCAATCTATCTTTTCTGTTATACATTCTAACTCTTCATAAGGCACTATATTATCCTTTACATACAGATATTTTGCCTTACCTTCTGCTATATGATATAGGTTAGCATATACATTATACTCTTCCCATGAGTCAATACTCTCACCTTTAATACCCACAATAACGCGGTACTTATATCTTCCTCTTTTATAAAGGTAATCGTCATATATTAGCAAGAAGATTAGAATTGTGAACACTATTACTGTCAGCATATCTATTCCTTCTTTTTTGCATTAAGACCTAGTTTAAAGAAGTGTTTAGCAACATTTGCCATGTAGTCATATAGTGATTCTTCTCTATGTTGTATAATGGGATTCCTCATTCTATAACGTCTGATTTCTCTGTCCAAATCCACTTCTTTCGTTTCAAGGGTATTTATGAATGAGAGAATAGACTTATAAGCTGCAAGCCAACAATTTTCTTCAAACCACGTTTCGTCACCAAATTCGTCAAACGATCCATTAGCATTTAATCTTTTTTCTATTTCAGCAACTATAGTGTCTTTGTCTACTAATTTCATATGTATCCTAATCTTTTAAAAAATAAATACATTTCCTTAACTTCTGAATATTCATACTTTTCCAATAACGCAGCTGCAATCATATCACAATCTTTCTTTGTTAAGATTATATCAGATTGCTTACTTTGTAAATCATGGACTATTGCTAGTTTCGCCTTTGCTCTACTCATAGTCTACCTCCATTTAGGGTTATTTAAGTTGTCTTCTAATAATACAAATGGTTCTATATTATAGAAACATCCGCTTATAGCACATCTTAACTATAATAGTTACTCCTTGTCAGACTTTCGAGTGTATCTATTTTTGATAGATTTAATCCAATTTATCATACTTTTATCAGACTTAAAATTACCGTCTAAACACATGATAACATTATTGAACATGTCTTCATCTTCTTCATTCCATTCGGCAAGTTTCGGAACGAATCTAAAACTAGAAGGAATGTTATAACCATCCGGAGTCTTAACTATCCATGCACCTACTGGAACTTCATAGTGACTTCCGTCTACACAGAACAGTTTAAAAATATCTCCGTGAGAATGAACATAAGCTTCATATTCATCCCAAGACTTGAACCATTCGTCAAATCTTGCACTTTTACCTGTAAAGTCTATAACCTCTTTTAGATTCTTGCCTGTCCATTGAATACACTTAGCAGATTTCGATTCAATTTTCTTTAACTCTTTTTTCTCAGCATCCCATTCATAACCTGCCTCTTTCATCTTTTGAAATAAGAGATCATACTGTTTATTTGTAGCTGGTTTAGATGATTCTTTATATCCACAATAAATTGTATCATCGCCAATGCAGAACCTATTAGTAATGCCTACACAACAGTAAAATTGTGCCTTTGTATCATTAGATTCTTTATAAATAAAAGGACATCCATTATCACTTGCAAGTACATCGCCATCTTCTGCATCTTGAATTGTCCAAAGGTGATAATATTGATGAACTACATAGAAACAGACTTTGTCTCCATCATCTGCAATGTACCATTCATCTTCTATTTTTACAATCTGAAACGTACTTGTACCATCAGTAATCCAATCACCAACCTTAAACTTTGGCTCGATCTTATCAGCAGGTTTAACACAATTCTGATTATTAATCTTTTCTTCTTTACTTGCTTCAAGTGCTGATTTTGGTGCAAGAACTGGCTGAGGATAAACAGGATAGATAAAAGATTTTTCTAATGAAATAAAAGCTTTAAGATTACTATCTATTAAAATTTCTACTCCATTATCTCTTGCACACATTCCCCAAGTGTGGCCATTGTATTCAAATGATATTCCGCTGTATGGATTTGCTTGATTGCCTTGATTTTTTTCTTTGATTCTATAGCCATCAATCTTTTCAATAATACTAATATTGTTAATCAAAGGCTGTCCGTCAAAATCCTTACCGACATAATTACCTTTTACAAGATAACATGGTCTGTTGTCATATTCAAGCAAATGTTGTTGAGTATATAAAGTAGTCTTTGTTATAGGTAAATTTAACCCTAAAACAATATTTCCTTCATCTGTTTTAAAGGCAGGATAAACAGATACTCCATTTTCAGTACCAACTTCTATTTCTCCTTGGTAAATCTTAGATTTTTCATCAGCTGGAATTTCACCAAAGCGAATATATAATTGTTCTTGTTTACTTTGTTTTTCAAGCCAAGCAATTTCTTTGTGGTGCAACTCTTTATCTTGAGATAATTTTGCTATTAAACCTCTCCTTATCCTCTCATCCTCACTCTCTTTAAGTTCGGGGAAGACACGTTCAAGTCTTTGTTTTATCTCCTCGTGAGAATATGCAAGATTATCAAAATTAAACTCTTTCTTGCATCTTTCAAGAGAATCTTCGTATTTCTTTTTATAGTTTTCCATAGTTAAATTAAATTTTCAAGACCATATTTAATTGCTGCTTCTATCGCTTCTTTATCGGTAGAAAAAACTTCTACCGATTCGCCCACTTTTTGATTTGGATCATTCATAAGCCAAATTGACCATGACCATTTATAACCTGTTAATGGGTTAATATCTATAAAAAGAAAATGTGTTTTTCTTAACCACTCCATTGTTATTTGGAGGGTAGGAGCTGCATAATGTCTTGTATATGAATTCTTTGTATAAAAATTATTATTACTAAATGTTCCATTTATAAAATAAAAACAATTAGTAGGCTCATCAAATCCTTTCTCTTTTAAAAGTTTTGATGTTTCAAAACTTACATAATTCTTCATATTATATAACTCATTTTTTAACAATTATAATATCAAGTTTCTTACCGAAAGGACTTGGAATATCTGTAGTTTTAAAAGTATATAAAGCCGTATTTTCTCCAGGTCCAATACATGTTGCTATATAAGTTTTATAATCTGGAGGTAAACAAACATATCCAAGCTGTTCAAGATAAGCTAAAGCGTTTAATTTAGTTATATCAACTTCATTATTTTCAGACACTAGCCTATAATGCTCTTGGAATTTGATCGGAATATTATTTTTGTTTGTAATATAGCAATCATTGTTAATATTCCTAATTACATATCGTTCAGAAACTAACTCTTTTCTAGGACCAATATATTCAATAATATCACCTATATTGAATTTTAATTCAGTAACATTCTTTTCCATTACTTTAAGTTTTTTAATCTATCTGAACGCTCTTTTACCTCTGGTTTATTTAACCATTCTTGTTTAGCTTGTTCAGCTTCTTCCATAGTTTCAAATAAAGAAGATTCTGGCATAGGCATTTTTAAACGTTCAGGAATTTGATACTTAATGTGTATTCCAGCTTTATCTATACATATACAAATATCGTGTATTATTGTATTAAATATACGACCTCCAGCAGGATACTTATTAAGTGCAAACACAGTATCTCCTGGTTTGAATTTAGTTTTTATACGATATTCTGTTTCCATTTCCTAAAATTTAGCAGGAGTGGAGGGAATCGAACCCCCGACTTCGCTTTTGGAGAGCGACATTTTACCTCTAAACTACACTCCAGTATAAAGTCTAGACGACTTACACTCTTAGTCTATCCTGGTCAGGGTAACTGGTGCCAGTGGTGTAGGCGTGAACTACTATTTTCTAGACTTATTTTTCGTTAAATATTACTTGTGGACAGAGTTGGATTTGAACCAACGACGCCGGGCTCTTCAGGCCCGCGCTCTACCAGCTGAGCTATCTGTCCAAAATAAGCAGTTCCGACGGGACTCGAACCCGCGACCCCATGCGTGACAGGCATGTATTCTAACCA